>Ga0160505_100126_pt1 | contig 57557 bp, 32 predicted proteins | sample DIDeMG_FD_108225 | JGI IMG/M metagenome (GOLD analysis project Ga0160505, IMG submission 108225) | Enriched chicken feces microbial communities from UW Madison campus, WI, USA - DID2874_E49_Stillage MG | ecosystem: Host-associated > Birds > Digestive system > Large intestine > Fecal ... | reverse complement strand
TTCTCCTTCTTCTCCTTCTTCTCCTTCTTCTCCTTCTTCTCCTTCTTCTCCTTCTTCTCCTTCTTCTCCTTCTTCTCCTTCTTCTCCTTCTTCACTTCCAACACCATGGTCTTAACCACAGCCTCAAACACCTCCGTAGCCTCAACAGTAACACTCTTCACATGTGCATTTTCTGTCTTTCCAACAGTTCCAGCTAACCCTTCGCCTTTCACAAACATTCTATATAGCGGTGAATTGGCTTTTCTGACACTGTCCACCACTGCTGCAGTGTTCTGCTCAAAACTGACTCCATCGTTTCCGTTAGTCACGTCTAAGTTCTTGAGCTGGCCATCGAAAAGTCTTTCCCACCACATGTCTGCATCATTACCTTCTGATCCGAGACCCTTCGTGTCTTTCTTATGCTTGACCAAAATGGGCTTTTTAAGACCCCCTTTCTGCAACGCTTCGCCTTCCTTCCATCCAAACGATTGCAAGTACGAGCTGGCGTTCATTCCGCTTCCTGTACTTTCAAGTCTAACTTGGATATATATTTTCTCAGGTTTGAGATGCTCATCTAGCGTAGCCATGCAGGTTCATCAACTTCCTTACTACTTTAGTTATGCTGGAATCCACCGATTTGAATGCTGATCGACCAGTTGTATCTCCAGATATATTGTGTATAAATCTGTTTCTAGAGCTATGGAATCAGCTGCTAGCAGATGGACTTCCAATGCTTGCGCTTTGGCGTGAGAAATATAAGTACAGTGGATTAACTACTGACAATATCAAGGAATGGCAAGAATGTATTCAAAAGGAGGTTTCTGACAGCGAAGAAAAGAAGCTTGAAATTTGTTACTTGTTGAAGATATATGCCGAGAAGTATCCTACTCCAGAGAACTACTGTCGGTTTTTCGACCATGCTGGATATAATGATCGTGAATTCTTGCTGAAAGCGTTGGCAGATTGTGGTGTCAACTATGTGAGTAGCCACAAACTCTGGGAGAAGATCGAGCAGAATAGTGAGATTGGACCAGAATTGTTTGCCGAACGCTTGTTGGTACCTCATAGAGAGATTCAGGCTACATATGAGAAGTATTCATCATGGGTATCCAGCCATACACCTGAAATATATACACAAAGTATGAGGGAAGCTAGCAAAATGGTGAGAGAGACAGAAAAGATGATGAGGTATATTGAGAAGTTGGAGAGTCAAGTGACTGAGACGCCGGAAGATCCACAGGTTTGGATAACATATATGAAAAAGCTAGGTAAGTTTGCCTCAAAAGTCTACAACCAGAAGGAGCCGTTGATCAATTATAACACAATCAGACAGGTTTTTCTTCGATCTCTTTTCAACGGACAAGATAGAATTTCTGACGTCAATTGGATTCCAGTATGGATAGCCTACATCCGAATTTTAGAAGGAAGTGAAGAGATTTTTTATCTGGGCTACTACTTGCAAACGATCAATGAGTTTTGTCGAAGTTTTTCATATTTGGCAGAAGCATACATTCCACTATTACGTAATGTTTGCATCGAAGAAGAGGTTTGGTCGCTTCTGAAATTGGTTCTTGCTCGTATCGACACCAATGGATGGGCTGAGTCTGCGGAAGAATTAATTGGAGCATCTGTTCGTGCAGCTTTGGGTCCTATGAAGTGTGCAAAATTACTCAAACCATTCGGAGAAATAGCTGCCACTACGAGTCTTCATGAAGACCATAAATTATTTCGTTTAATCATCTCTTGGTTAGAACGTACAATGGATGTTGATGCTATTTCTCTAGCCAAAAGTCTAGTGATTGAGTTTTTCGAGAATTTTGCTTCAGAAACCGACGCTTGGATCTTTTGTTTCCAGTTTTTCACTCGTCATCTGGAAAAACATGCCAAGAAACTTCTCACTCTATGGGAACTGGATGCCTTAGAGGTAGACAAGCCGGAAAAGCTTTTGAATGAGATACTTCTGTATGCTCGAATGAATAGCCCAGCATACGCATACATCAATACGATGAACATGGTCGATTTAGTTCGAGAACAATTGGACAGTGGTGTGGTTCAGGAAACTGCGCCGGAAACAACTGTCGAAGAACCGGTCAAGAAGAAGACAAAGTCCACTCCACATAATGAGGAACTACTGGGCAGAAACAGAGAGCAATTCCGCTTAGTTTTGTCTCCAGTGACTACTGACATTACAGAAGAGGATATTAGAGCGTTTTTTGACGGATACGGCAAGCCCATATCTGTTCAAATTGCCGACAACTGTGCAATCGTAGAATTGAACTCGGAGCAAGAGGTGATGACATGCTTGACTCGTGACATTAAGCCACTAAAAGGTGAACCCGTCAAAATCTCGAGATTATTTGCCAATACTTTGTGGATCACTAACTATCCACCACATTTCTCGCTACGAAATGTTACCGACATGATTAATTCTTTCGGAAAGACAGCCATAGATGTGAGACTACCACTGCAGAACGACTTGAAGCAACGCAGATTCTGCTATGCAGATTTTTCTGACCCCGAAACCGCTCAGCATGTCCGAAACAGATTAAATGGTCTTGAGGTGGAGAATTATACCGTCCAAGCTGAAATATCCAACCCTACATTGCGTAAGGAGCGCAAGACTCCACCTATTGCTCGACAAGTATATGCTCACAACTTGAATTTCAAACAGACAACAGAACAGACATTAAGGGAGCTATTCCTGAAATTTGGCGATGTGGAAAGCATTAAGTTGCCATTGAATGAGACCAACAAGAATAGAGGAAACACGAACAACGGATTTGCATTTGTAACTTTCACCACTGAAGCTGCAGCCAAGGAAGCACTCAAGTTGGGAGGAGCACAGTTAGATGGACGGAGAATTGAAATATCAGCCGTAAAAACAAAGCAAGTTCTTCACAATATCAACGCTTCACATTTCAAGGCGGATAATACAGTGAGTATTCAAAATATCAGCGAGTTAGTTACTTCGGAACAGTTGAAGGTGTTTTTGGGAGAGAAGGTTGGGCCAGTGAGCAAGCTACTTTTGAAACCAAGCACCAGATCTGCATTGGTGGAGTTTGAGGCATTCAAGGATGCCGGCAAGGTTGGACTTTTGCTAGAAGGTGTGGACTATCAAGACCATATATTGCATGTGGGGCTGAAGGACGATTTCGTCAAGAGTGGGACCAAACCTAAAACACCAAGTATGGTTCCTCCAATGTTAATGAGAAGAAGAAGAAAGTAAAATGGAGAGCAAGACGAGAAGCCAAAGATGCGGAGTAAAATTACAGATGAAGACAAAGCATAAAAACCGACCAGGAGATGATCAAGTCACGTTTAGTATCATATAGTGAGTTTGAGACCTGACTCATTAATTCACACCACCCATATATACTATGCACTTCGAAGACTTAAGTATGTGACTACAAAATATAATTATTGCCATGATTTTATTCATATCCCTCGAAAATTATTCCTTAATTTCAATAAAAGCACATTCGGATTTTTACAAAATGACATGTAAAATACCTTTCTTGATTAATTTCCCTACTTTTCTCGCTACAAGTCAAAGTAGAGTCTAACCTGTATCAACATATTTGCGAAAATACAAATTTTCAAGTGACTCTTTTTTTCACAAATAACCATGAGTGCTACCATCAAGTTGGAAAAAACCGACAGAAGGGACACTCTTGTCGAGATCGAGAAGAAGTACCAGAAGTACTGGGCCGACAACAAGTTTTTCGACGTGGATGCCCCCACTTTGGAGGAAGATGCTGAAGATGATGCTGATGTCTTGAGAGAGAAGCACCCCAAATTCTTCGTCACTATGGCATACCCATACATGAACGGTGTTTTGCACGCTGGTCACTCTTTCACTTTGTCCAAGGCCGAGTTTGCTACTGGATTTGAGAGAATGAACGGAAAGAGAGCCTTGTTCCCATTGGGTTTCCACTGCACTGGTATGCCAATTAAATCGTCTGCTGACAAGATCCAGAGAGAGGTGGAGATGTTCGGTGCAGATTTCTCTGGTGCTCCTGCGGAGGATGAAGAAGAGGAGGAGACTCCAAAGGAGGAGAAGGCCAAGGAGGATCCTACCAAGTTCAAGGCTAAGAAGTCCAAGGCTGCTGCTAAGCAGGGCAGAGGTAAGTACCAGTTTGAGATCATGTTGCAGCTTGGTCTCTCCAAGGAGGAAGTTGCAGCTTTCGCTGACCCTCAACACTGGCTCCAGCACTTCCCACCTTTGGTTCAGAAGGACGTTACTGCGTTTGGTGGTAGAGTCGACTGGAGAAGATCCATGGTCACTACTCCAGCCAATGCCTACTACGATGCTTTCGTCAGATGGCAGATCAACAGATTGAAGGACTGTGGCAAGATCAAGTTTGGTGAAAGATACACCATCTACTCCGAGAAGGATGGCCAGGCTTGTTTGGACCACGACAGACAGAGTGGTGAGGGTGTCAACCCACAAGAGTACGTTGGCATCAAGATTGAGGTTACTGAGTTTGCTGCTGAGGCCCAGAAGATATTCGCTGAGAACAACTTTGACCTCGCCAACAATAAGGTTTTCTTGGTGGCTGCCACCTTGAGACCAGAGACCATGTATGGACAGTCGTGCTGTTTTGTCTCGCCAAAGATTGACTACGGTGTCTACAAGGCTGCCGACGGTGTTTACTACATCACTACCAAGCGTGCTTTCAAGAACATGTGCTACCAGAAGTTGACGCCTCAGAGAGGTGACTACACTGCTGCTTTGACCATTAACGGTAGTGCCATTGTCGGCTCCAAGATCCACGCTCCTTTGGCTGTTTACAAGGAGTTGAGAGTACTTCCTATGGACACTATTTTGGCCTCAAAGGGTACTGGAGTGGTGACTTGCGTGCCTTCCAACTCTGCTGACGACTACATCACCACTAAGGATTTGGCCAACAAGCCAGAATACTACAAGATTGAGAAGGACTGGGTTCAGACTGATATCGTTCCAATCATCCATTCCGAGAAGTACGGTGATAAGACTGCTGAGACCTTGTGCAATGAGTTGAAGATCCAATCTCCAAAGGACACCGTTCAATTGGCCAAGGCTAAAGAACTCGGTTACAAGGAGGACTTTTACAACGGTACTATGATCATTGGCAAGTACAAGGGTGAAAAGGTTGAGGCAGCCAAGCCAAAGGTCAAGGCTGACTTGATCGCTGCTGGCGAGGCTTTTGTCTACAACGAACCTGAGTCCCTTGTGATGTCCAGATCTGGCGACGAATGTATTGTTTCCTTGGAAGACCAGTGGTATATCGATTACGGTGAAGAGAACTGGAAGGCTCAGGCCGAGGAGTGTCTTGCTTCCATGGAGACCTTCTCCAAGGAGACCAGACACGGCTTTGAGAGTGTTTTGGATTGGTTGAAGAACTGGGCTCTTACAAGAACCTACGGTTTGGGTACTAAATGTCCATGGGATGAGTCACAGTTGATTGAGTCTTTGTCTGACTCCACTGTCTACATGGCCTACTACACCATTGCACGTTTCTTGCACTCCGACTACTATGGTAAGGTCAAGGGTAAGTTCGACATCAAGCCAGAGCAGATGACCGATGAAGTGTTCGATTACATCTTCACCAGACGTGATGACATTAAGACCGATATCCCATTGGACCAGTTGAGGGCCATCAGAAGAGAGTTCGAGTACTTCTACCCATTGGACGAGAGAGTTTCCGGTAAGGACTTGATTCCTAACCATTTGACTTTCTTCATCTACACTCACGTTGCCATCTTCCCCAAGCAGTTCTGGCCCCGTGGTGTGAGAGCCAATGGTCATTTGATGTTGAACAACGCCAAGATGTCTAAGTCCACAGGTAACTTCTTGACTTTGCAGCAGATTGTGGAGAAATTCGGAGCTGATGCTTCCAGAATTGCTTTGGCTGATGCTGGTGACACCGTAGAGGATGCTAACTTCGATGAGGCCAACGCTAACGCTGCTATCTTGAGATTGACCACTTTGAAGGAGTGGTGTGAGGAGGTCAAGGCCAACAAGGACACCTTGAGAACCGGAGAGTTCAACTCTTTCTTCGACGAGGCCTTCGACAACGAGATGAACCACTTGATCGAGCAGACTTACGAGCAGTATTCTAACACCTACTACAAGAATGCTCTTAAGTCCGGATTGTTTGACTTCCAGTCTGCCAGAGACTACTACAGAGAGTCCGTGGATGTTATGCACAAGGACTTGGTGTTCAAGTACATTGAGGCCCAGGCATTGTTGTTGGCTCCTGTCGCTCCTCACTTCGCTGAGTACTTGTACAAGGAGGTGTTGGAGAAGGATGGTTCTATCCAAACTGCTAAGTTCCCTAGAGCCTCCAAGCCAGTTTCCCAAGGCTTGTTGGACTCCTTGGAGTACGTCAAGGAGGTAGCCAGAGCTGTTCGTGATGCCGAGTCTGTTGTGTTGAAGTCTAAGAAGGGAAAGGCCGAGGTTGATGCTTCCAAGGCTGCCTCCATCACTTTGCTTGTGTCGACTTCTTTCCCAGAGTGGCAAGACGAGTACATTGAGCTCGTAAGAGAATTATACGAGAGCCACACATTGAACGACAACAAGGTGATCAAGGAAAAGGTTGGTAAGGACATGAAGAGAGCCATGCCATTCATCAACTTCTTGAAGCAAAGATTGGTGAAGGAAGACCCCAAGACAGTTTTTAACAGAAAGTTAACGTTTAACGAAGGTGAGCTTCTCAAGAAGGTGTTGACCATCATTGAGAAGGCACCTACTACTCTTAATGTTTCCGAGGTGAAGGTTGTTGCTTTCCCTCATGGTAGCAAGAGCGGAACCGATCTTATTTCCGGCGAGGAGGTGGCTATTACTGCTACAGGCAAGGTTGTTGAGGCTGCCGTTCCTGGAGTTCCTGGTATTTTGATCAAGAACGTTGAGTAATGTATAGATAATAGAAGTATTGTGTAAAGGCTGGGGGTGGGGATTGTTCCGCCATGTAAAGGAGTATTGTAGGGCAGAAATATTTGTATTAGTCGTAATCTTGAACGTTTCCTCGAGTGTCTGCTTGTACAGGTGAAATCTTCCATCTGAATTTATATTGCCTCCAGTATTGTCCCCAGATTTCCATTTTTCACACTACATTCTCGAAGCTATGCTCAATCTGGGACATACCAACACACCTGTACGGTGTGCGAAAAAGAAAGCAGATTTCATCTTAAATGTTGAGTTTATTCGAGAAACGCCAGTTGAGAAAGCAAGAACATTAGAAGAAGATTGAGCTAAATTTCAAAATAAATTTCATCAAACCATTCAAGTATTTTTGTTTTCTACCATCCTTCGCCCGTCCTCGGCATCTTCGGCCCACCCTGTTATCACGTAATAACACCCGTACCCCACAGACCTGTATGGCTTCTCCAACTGTGATTCCTTACAATTTCTATTACCTATCAACACCATCACAAAATAGACACAAAACACATCGAAAATTTCCATCTAGTGAGCTCTGGTCCTCGTCAAACTACTCTGACTTCATATTCTGCATCCGCCATGTCCGACGTTCCTTCACAGTACCCGCTCCTAGGTAGTACTCCCAACTATGACACGAAACTTGCAGACCCATCCGCCAAACTCGTGGACTCCTGGCTCCAGGAGTCGTACCTGCCATTTTCTCTAACCAGTGTCTCTGCTGTTCCGAGTAGAGAGTCGCGTAAGCGATTTCGCGCTGGTTTGGACGCTGATGGTCCTAGCCCTACCGATTTGGCTGTTCAGGTTAGAGAACCTGACTCGGGAGATGAAATGATCATCACCGATACTGAAAGCGGCGCTGATGACATCTCTCACGCGTCCAAGCGCCGTTTAACCGTCACCCTGGGCGATCTTTTAGGGCGAAACCTGGCCAGAATTCTGAATCTTCAACTGGCTCATCCGCCATCAATACCATCAGCAGTTTCGCTTCCCTCGGCTACTTCAACATTAGCTGTGCCTATAGAGAAGGACCAAGTTCACCCTTGCACTCCCTCAGGCATGGAGGAGTCGCTCACCACCACGCCAGTTTCAGATATCGACGAGCAGAATCCTCAGCAACTTGTCCTTCCTCTGCCCCTGGCATCTCCCGTTCAATCGGTCACAGACAAGCCATCGGTCCACGAGGAATTAGAAAGACAACTTCTGAAGGTACCTAACACGCAGGCTGAGCTCATTGACCTTCTTCTTAACTTGAGCAGTTATGTTCTGGAAGCAAATAGAAATAACCTTGTGTTTGGGTTGCTTCAACATGTTGGAAGACTGCTGCTCCTGTCATTATGCGGTATCATCCAGGACAGTCTTCGTCGCGATATTCTTCTGAGCTTGCCTCTTGAGGTGCTGTTGAATATCTTGTCTTACTTGGACGCGAAGAGTGTTTTGGCCGTATCGCTGGTTTGTCGTCGCTGGCTTCGTCTTGTAAACAACACAACGCTCTGGCGTAACATGCTCATACGAGACAAGCTAGTCACTGATGAACTTCACTTATATTACGAGTTGGTCAATCCAGCAAAATTATTTGCAGAGTGGGCTAGTCCTAGCCCTTACTTGAGTGAGCTCAATGTTGCTCAAATTCTTTACAAAAAACGATCTATTATCTTGAGACGGTGGATGGATCCGAAGTACGAGCCCTCGCGTATCAGTGTTGCGGGCCATGGTTCTAACATTGTCACTTGCCTCCACCATGATGAGGAGAAGGTAATTACTGGTATCGAGGGTAAACTGATCAACGTGCATTCCACGAAAACTGGAGAGTTGCTTCGTGTGTTAAAAGGTCACGACGGAGGTGTTTGGGCTCTCAAATATTTCTCCAACACCTTGGTTAGTGGCTCTACTGACAGAGAAGTTCGTGTTTGGAACATCCGCACTGGTCGTTGCACACATGTCTTCCGTGGCCACACCTCCACGGTAAGGTGTATGGATATCCTTCATCCAGCTAAAATTGGAGTGAACGACAACGGTCTGCCTATTATGTATCCTAAGGAGCCACTTTTGGTGACTGGATCCAGAGACCATAACTTGCATGTGTGGAAACTTCCACTTGATAACGAAGATGTTGGAGCAGATGAAATCACTGAAACGAAAACTTATGATGCCAAAGATCCTTCAAACCCATATATTGTGGCCATTTTGACTGGTCACACTCAATCTGTGAGATCTGTGACTGGATACGGAAATATCATTGTCTCAGGCTCATACGACACCACAGTCCGCGTCTGGGATTTGTTAGAAGGGGGAAGATGCAAGCATGTTCTTGAGGGCCATAGCGACAAGATTTACTCGACAGCCCTCAACTTCGAAAAGCGTCGTTGTTACTCGGGATCGATGGACCTGTCGATTAATGTGTGGGATTTCGAAAAGGGAAAGCTCCTTTTCTCACTAGAGGGCCATAACTCGCTTGTTGGACTTTTGGAACTCTCGGATGGATACCTCGTTTCTGCTGCTGCAGATGCTACTTTGCGAGTGTGGGATCCAGTGACAGGTGAGAATCACAGCAAGTTGAAGGGCCACAATAGTGCCATCACATGTTTCCAGCACGATAGTCTTCGGATTGTGAGTGGTAGTGAACGTATGCTAAAACTATGGGACATAAAAACCGGTCGGTTTGTTAGAGATCTTCTTACAGACATCACAGGAGGTATCTGGCAGGTGAGCTTCGATCCCGACCGTTGTGTTGCTGCAGTGCAGAAACACAAGAATGATGCCGAGGAAACTTACATCGAGATTTTGGACTTCAGCACACCATTGAATGGACCCTCCAATTTCAACTCGAATCTAAGTTTACCCGCACCCATGGAAATTTAAACCTTCCTCTAGTCATCGCCGTATTATTCCCTATATACCCATTATGTCGCAGAATACTAGTTTAATTCATATGGAGTTTCAATCCACGAAGTAGAGCTTCCGGAGCTTAGTCAACCTCTCAATTCCATCATCAATATCAATGCTATTCCGTCTCTTTGTAACCTGCCCATCCATGTTGAGTACCTGATCCTTTTCCGAGAGATATTCACCTTGTCGTCCAATGTTCTTCTCCAGATCGTACATCATGTTCTTGAAATATTCAAAGAACGGAATATCTCCAACATTCTGGATATGTGAACACCAAGGCTTATGGCAGTAGTAAGGGTCAATCTCCTCATCCTCCTCCATCTCGTCCATAAACTCTGTTGAAAAGCCAATCGTCAGATGTGCTGTGTGTGGCGGAAACTTGCAGGGAGTCAAGATCTTCGACGAACTGAGAATGGGCAATTGAATTTGTTCTTGCTGGCCATGTTGCTTGATAAAGACTCGTTGATTGCAATCTGTGCAAACGAGCAAAAGCACCGTCTGCGACGAAAAAGTTTGGATGTTCAAGTCCCAGCCCATCAGTGCTAGTGAATGAAGCCATGGCGGGCACATGCGTTCGAGGATAACAGAGAAGTTCTCCTTGTTGTCATGGAAATACCTTGCAAGAAGCCATTTGTTGGACACAGTTACCAATCGAGTGAGGTCATCAACTGAGATTGGAGGTGACAAGTTGCGGATACTACCGGAATGCTCCAGAAGTATAGGTAAGTTGTCTGTAAGGTTACGTAAGCACTTGAGGTAGTTGCCTATTAGGATTTCGTTAGTTTCACTGATGTAAGGTGTAAGGTAGTAGACACCAGCTAACGGAGTATGGACTTTTGTCCACGAACAGGTCTCGGCATGGCCGGTAGTTCGTATCTGTTCGATGTACAGCAACTTCAAGTTGTTGTTGAGTTGGTTAATGTCCTCCAAGTCGAACTGGAATGGAACATACGCAGGCTGCTGGTCCACGGAATTGAAACGGAGCACAAGTTCATGTCCACAAGAAGTGCATTTTAGATGATTTTTCGTGTTGTTGTTGCGAGCAATAGACTCACATGCCCATCCACTAGCAGCACAGACAAGTTCTGTCAACGACTCTTCCCCGGAACCGGGTGGAATATTCCAGTTGAGAGCATTGAAGGTTCGAAGTCTCTGCAAGAGTAACTCACGCGAATATGGATCAAATAGTGTGGAGCGGCCGTTAATATTGTCAACGGACGATTCTAGACCCGAAGTCTTCATTTTATGGTAAGCATAGTGGTGATTAGCTTTAACCAGCCGGAAAAACTGTATGTCTGGGTGAGTAGCATAATTTGCTGGAGTTACCGGAGCTGAGCGGAAATGCAGCATTTCTTGGGGAAGAGTTGATTTCAGAAATAGCTCAAGATAGTGATCTAGGACTTTAGGGGTCCCGGCCGAGAGTTCGGAGAGATCCATGTGGATTATAGGTGTGGAAAATAGAGGCATTTCCGAAATGGTTCACATCACGTGACTGTGGCATGAATAAAATGTACAGGTATGCTCTTTGTTATATACGAGAAAAATTGACCCGTTGATCATGTCCTGGATGTTTGGATGTTCGGGGAAAGACAAGGTTTGTAGTTGGAGTACAGGAATGGAGGCAGGAGTCAGCAGGGGTCAGCAGTTAAGCTGAGAGCGGATAAATGAAGTTTGAAGATGAATTTAAAGATGGATTTCGGAGTTGAATTTGAGGTTTCCATGAAGTTTTGGTGACACACGTCATTCATGCGCAGTTAAGTACATTTTTCGGCGAGTGCGTGGATCAGTTGAAGTGTAGGCAATTGATAAGATAAGAACCTGTTCAATAACCGAGAAAGACAGGAGAAATCTAAAAGGAAAATGGAAATTGTAAAGTAATCAGTTCAATGTCATAAGTCTATTTCATTGGTTTTGGGGCAAATTGACCAATTAAATGATCGGAAGTCCTCTGCCCAAAAACCTATATACCAGAACGTGAGTCCTATGGATCATGATCACTTTTCCCATTCGAATCATCGGCCATCGTCTCCATGTTTGTCACCAAATGAAATTCCAACTGCAGATGTCATCCTAGCACAGCCTCAGTGTCCAAAGTATGCATTAACATTCAGCCGTTTAGTCCTTGTCCATGACCTGCGAGAAAGGCGGCTTAGACAAGTGTTCAGGTCAGTTGGTTGAGGGGCCCTGGTCGCGCAATAAGTCATTTACTATAAATATGGGGAAGGACCATTGCCGATACCGAGCTGAATTTTAATTCTCAGAAAAAGTACATGTCAAAAGATCAAGCTGCCGGTGGTCCTCCACCATATTCTCAAGGAGATGCCAAGTTGCCAAACCAAGGAAAGGGTAATTCTGGTCAATACCCAGGTCAATTCGGCCAGGGTCAATCCAGTCAGGGTCAATTCGGTCAGGGACCCCAAGGTCAGGGTGTGTATGACCTGAATCGTGGTTTCAATCTGAACCAAGGCTATAATCAGAACCAAGGGTTCAATCAGAATCAAGGTTTTAATCAAGGTTACAATCAGAATCAGGGTTACAATCAAAATCAGGGGTTCAATCAAAATCAAGGTTACAATCAAAACCAGGGGTTCAATCAAAACCAGGGGTTCAATCACAATCAAGGTTACACTAACCAAGGATTTAACCAGAATCAAGGATTCAATCACAATCAGGGCTACAACAACCAAGGTTACAACAGTCAAGGTAATCAAGGTTACAATCAGCAACATGGTAATCAAGGCTATAATCAGCAACATGGTAATCAAGGCTATAACCAACATCAAGGTCAAAATCAAGGCCCATCGCATGGTCATGGCCCATCGCATGGTCAGGGCCAGCAACTAGACCCTGACGACCCCATGTGGTGTCTTCAAGGGTACGATATCATCTACATTGTTGACGACTCGAGTTCCATGTCGTGGGAAGAGTCGAACTCGAGAATTATCCCATGGCCTCATGCCAGAAATGCATTGGTAACTTTCGCGACCGTCTGTAGCAAATGGGATCTGGACGGCCAGGATGTCTACTTTATCAATCGCAATGAACCGGTACTTAGAGCTTCTCCTCAGCAGATAGAGCACGCATTCAACCTGCGTCCTCCTAGTGGTGGTACCAATATGGGCAGAAGGTTGCATCAAGTTGCTACCAATTACTTTTCTCACTATCAGCCTGGAAGGACCAAACCGGTCAACATCATCGCCATCACCGATGGACAGTTTTCGGATGACGTGCTCAGTGTGATCCAGTGGATTGTCAATCAATTGGATCAGGTTGGTGCTCCACCCAATCAGTTAGGTATCCAATTTGTCCAGATTGGTGCTGATAAGGCTGCACGTAAAGGATTAGAGAGGTTGGACGACGATTTGAGTCGTGGAGGTTTCCGCAGAGATATTGTGGACACAGTTCCATGGGCTCCAGGAAAGTTGGACGGTGCTGGTTTTGATGGGAAGTACTTGATCAAAGTTGTATGTGGAGCCATCAATAAGAGATTGGATTATACAAAGGTGAAAGGAGCGAAGATGGGAGGTGGTAAAGAGGTGGACAAAAAGAAGGATAAGGATAAGCACAAGTTTAAGAAATTCTTTCTGTGATTCATGAGATTTCAAAAATACAGACTGCAAAGATCAAAGTATTAAGTAGATATTTACGAACAAATTATTACTAAAGAAACTAATCCAGCAAGTAGCAAAAATGCGAAAAACTTTCAATTCGTATTTCTACTTACACGCAATTCGTAACTTAGATATTTCAACCAATGATTTTCGACATATCATGCCTAAAATGCCTTTCTGTCCTTGCCGATATTTTGTCAATTGGACAATTCACAACATAACGACTACTGTCATGTATTTGTCCAATCGAGACTACTATCATACATAAAATCTCCACACTTTACCCCATCATCACTGATCAACGAAGTCATCAAAATAAGCAACAAGTCATTGGAATCTCTTCGCCCGTACTATCGGAACACGGCCCGATCACGTTTAGTGTTTATCAATCTAATCTGTCGTAAAACGCAGGCAAGCGTCATTCTGGCTCAGCCTCAGCCTCATGACGCACTGTCCAATATAATATGGAGGTAATGCTGCTAAAGTACTTTTTTTTTTTTTTAAAGTACTTTCTGAGTTACCACTCCACATTTTCTTCCCAATTTCTCCACAATGTCTTCAACTGGACATCAAACAAGACAAAATTTGAAGCAGTCAACTGTTACACCCCTGGCGCCTCCTCCATATGCCACTGTCAGTTCTGCCCCCACATTATCAAGTCTTCCCGTCAGTGACGATGAACTTGCTGGACTTCGTGGATACGATGTCGTATACATAGTGGATGATTCGTCATCCATGTCATGGGAGGAGAGTGTTTCAAAAATCATTCCGTGGCCCCATGCCAGAGATGCGCTCATCACCTTCTCCACATTATGTGCTCAATGGGACGAAGATGGACAGGATGTGTATTTTCTCAATCGAAATGAGCCAGTGCTCAATGCTACACCGCAACAAATAGCTGAAGTGTTCAACCTGACGCTTCCAAATGGAGGCACCAATATGGGTGCTCGGCTTGCCAAGATTGCTAGAGCCTACTTTGAAGAGTATGATGCTGGAGAAGTGAAGCCAATGAACATTATTGCTATCACCGATGGCCAATTTTCAGACGATGTGATCAGTGTGATCAAGTGGATTGTTGTCCAATTAGATAAAAGAGATGCATTACCCAACCAGATCGGAATTCAGTTTGTACAAATCGGTGCAGACCGGGCAGCAACCAAGTGCTTGCAAATGTTGGATGATGATCTAGAAGATATGGGACTTTCCAGAGACATTGTCGACACGGTGCCATGGAGTCCCAGGAAGGTTGATGGGCCTGGTTTTGATGGTAAATATTTGATCAAGGTTGTATGTGGAGCTATCAATAAGAAGATTGATAACCAAGGGAGAAGAAAGAAGGGCACTAAGGGCACAGAAAAGCCTCAGAAGAAGAAGAGCATGTTGAGACGGATGTTTTCTTAGTGTCGAATGCTTAGTTAGTGTCGAATGCTTAGTTAGTGAAGGAGTTATGTTTCATTCATTTCGTTAATATTTTTATGTCGGTTACGGTTAGTTGGCATTGTAGAAGGATTGAGTAAGTTATTTGTGCATGAACTAATTAAGTATCATATTGTTAAACTCAAAGCTTGTTCAGTCTTTAAAAGATCTTGGACGTAACTGACTCCAGGATTAATATTTCGTATATTAACGAGAGCTCTGATTGATATGTCCTGGACAATGAATATTATGGAAAAAGTTGTTGTTGACATCTTCGAAATTGAGTTTGATTATATGATCAAAACCCTCAATTCTCATACATGGTACATGCGAAGTCATCTTCAACACAATTAGGAATTGAACTTCACAAAAAAGGGATCGTTGAAATACTCAGGTACGCTCAAACAGGATAAAATCAAAGCTAGAAAAAAAAAAGTGAGTTAAATGACAAAATTATCGAGTTTCGAGAATCCTGGGGAAATGACTTCCTACGTTCTGTGGGTTAGAATGCAGATAAATTGTATGGTGCAGAATGCTCTCCTCACATGGCGTCCTTATCTCGTCTAATCTAGGTCGAGATTTTGCTTCTCTAGTTATATATCGAAATTTATCTGGTCACATATTCTCTGTTCTAAATGAATGATTAATACTGGCCTTATCGTCACACACGTGAGACTAAATGAGTGCAATTTGGCAGGAGGATATTTTTCCTCTTTGTTAGCGTCATTAGCCCCACGTTGTACCTTGTAGTTACGAAAACCTTCATTTCTACTGGGAATGCGCAGCACATCACGCCTATTCACATCCAACAAATTAGTGAAACGACTATTTGTATGGAGTAACAATAGACAATTCGATTAGGAGTACATTATAATATGGGGAATTTTTCCATGTTTCAATGATTCCTTCGCAAACGTGGACATGTCTTTGGTCACGTACAATGTGCACTTGGCCAAATATACGAGCTTCGCTAGAGACAAAACCCCCCCTTATCCGTCAAGCCTAATATTCCTTATTATTTTAGTTAAACTATTTTAGTGAAGCTATTTTCCTGTTTACTCAACATTCTTTCGATGCCACCACCTTTGCCGCTAAGAGTCAATGATACTTCCACAGGTAGGAATGATCAGCTTCCACCTTACTATTCAAGTCAGGAACGAAACAACGCACCAGACTTGCATCAACAGCAGAGACATGATTTTCATCAGTTTCAGAACGGCTCTTATCCTCAGGCCCCTTCTAATTTCCAATCTCAGGGACAGAGTTTTCAACCACAATACATTGAGCAAAATCCAGACCATTTCAAACAACAAACCCCAGGCCCAATTGGCGCTTCATTCATGATTGACGGGAAACCCTATCAAGCTTCAATGCAAACAACCACAATAGATGGCGTGCAGAATCAATTCGTTACTCTTAGGCAACCTGATGGAACAGTAAATTTCGTCAACATGACAACACTGAATGTTGTAGGTGCATTGGGCAACACTTTGAATATGTCATTTCAGGGAATGAACATTAAAGGTAACAGTATTGAAAGTGGCAGCTTCAATACAAGCACTACCACGGCGTATCCTCAATTTCATCCAGGTGATGGGTACAATGGTCCAATTTCTATTCCTGGCTCGGTGGTGTCCCAGATGTCAGGAGTATCCAATGTTAATGGTGTAATGCAAGGTGGCTCGACTGCCTTTGTAAATGGCTTTCCGGTTCACGCTATGAATATGGAGACTCAACCCAACTACCTGGCGATGTGGAATGGAGAGGATTATTCATACGATGCTTCTAGGGAAAATCAAAGAAGTTCTTTGAGGAAAACTATTAAGAGGTTATTCAGGTAGCAGGTAAGTGCTAGGTTACTCGTTTGACTCTTATTGACAGCATCTGAAAGAAAAGAGTAGAAAGTTCTGAAGATCTAATGGTTAACTTTAATTGCTTAAATCTCTATCTGGTATAGAAATATAGGAATAATCATTTATATCTGTAGATTTGGTCGTTGATGAATTAGGTCCATCAAATTATAATAACCTCTTTCTTTGGCCTCATGATTTCTGATTTATTATCTGTTTCATCTCAATTAAACATCGTTAAGACGGAAAAGATATCATTCTTTGCAAAGGATACATATGCCGTTGGCATAGTTTTCATTCGTAAATTCATGGAGTCCTTGTTTCCAAATCAGAAGAATTGCTACAGAATTATTATTAACACTTGAAACCTCCATCCTCTGTCTCACTTAATCAGATGATGTTCGCATATACGAATTCACCTTTACCAAAATTTATTTTTTTAACAAAGAAACTTTTTTTTCATACTGATTACTTTCCTGTTTCGCCTGAACTGACGTGTTCTGAGCTTTAACATGTCAGGCTTCAAATCTTCTCTCTTGACGTTTCTCTCAATCTTCAACACCTTCACCTCCACTTCATCGCAACGTCAAATTCAAAGTCAAAACTGAGCAATATCTTTTTTAGATACATTTCATAATGTATCACTATAAAATTCATCTTTTTCTTTCTCAACCTTCAATTCTTGAACCCTACAGCCTTTCGAGATTCACTAGCTCAATTCCCCAGTCACCTCCCTGCACACCACAACTTCAACAAAAAAACCTCCAACTCCAACCACATCCAGCCAAAATGTCCAGAAGACCCCAGCTAGAGGAAATCGACGACGACGAATTGGAAAATGCCGACTTTGACTCCGCCCAATTTGACTCATCCTTGAGAACTCCGATTGCTCCCATCAATAAACCTGTCATCACCAGATCGCAAGATAACGACGATTCTGACCCTCCAGTGGTTGCCCCAACGGCGGCAGCTACTCCACTCAAAAAGAGAGACGACATCGTGGATCCACAGAAATTTTCTAGTGAGGAGAGAGAGCAGCTTCGCAAGTTCCAAGTGCTCTACCCATGCTACTTCGATAAGAATAGAAGTCATAGTGAAGGTAGACGAGTCAGCGCCGAAAATGCCGTGGAAAACCCGTTGGCTAAGACTATCTCCGATGCTTGTCGCCAACTCAACCTTCCGGTGCTTCTTGAGTTGGACAAGTCCCATCCACAGGACTTTGGTAACCCAGGAAGAGTGAGAGTGCTTCTTAAAGATAATGGAGTGGCTGGAAACAGCAGAATCCCGAACAAACGAAAGTTGTTGAATATTGTTGCAGACTATTTGAAGAGCCATCCAACCACATTGGCCAGCATCGGTCCTGCCAGTGGAATTCCATACCCTAGAGAGTATGAGGGTAACTTTGAGCCCGAAGAGATTCCTAAGGTGAAGGGCTTCAAGATGAACACAATTGTGCCAGTGCACTCGAACTATACGTTGAAGCATCCAATGACGAAGGTGATCTATGATCCTGAGCCCGAGGCCATCGAGGCTCCCAAACTTCCAAAACAGCCCAAGAAGAAGATCATGAAGATCCGTGGGTAGGTACATAATGAATGCAAGGAGACCACAACCTATGGTTACATAGAAGATGCTGGTGTGTAAGTCACTAAGTACAATAAGAGGTATGAATGGTAATTCACTGAGTATGATAATTAGGTATCTCTATCTAATCTGGATTTCGAAGTTCAATGAAATATGTTATTTATTAAGTATCAGAGGACAAAGATATGATGAAGTGAAGAGTGCCACTGTAGTGCGTCACTAAAGAGTTTACAGAATCTTTGCTTAAGTTTCTCAGAATACTGGCAATGCTGTCAAAGTACAAGTTTCCATAAATCAATATCCATTATGCTATCCACAAACATAACTATCCTAATTATTCACAACATGGAAGGACCTAAGCACTTGGAGAGTACTTCTTTCTGTACTCAGCAATGGCAGCCAAGTTCTCTGCAGACAACTTGTCTTGCAAGTGAGAAACAATGTCAGCCAAAGACACAATGGAGTACATTGGGATTCCGTATCTGGCACTCACAGCCTGAGTAGCAGACTTGTCCGAGTCAGCAGTGGTTTCCTGTCTGTCCAAAGCAATAATGGTACCCACCACGGTTCCCTTCTCCTCTCCAATAATGGCAAAAGCTTCGTTGATGGCAGTTCCAGCAGTCATGACATCGTCGATGATCAAAACCTTCTTACCTTCCAAAGCACATCCCACGATCGAGCCACCTTCACCGTGATCCTTCTTCTCCTTTCTGTTGAAGGAGTATCCAATGTTGGCGTAGTTCTCTGGGTCGAGCTCTGCCAACTTGGCCACTGTGATAGCTGCCAAGGGAATACCCTTGTAAGCTGGGCCAAAAAGGATGTCGAACTTGACACCGGCGTTGATGATGGCCTCGGCGTAAGCGGTGGCCAATGTGGACAACAACTTTCCGGTGTTGAACAAGCCCAAGTTGAAGAAGTAAGGAGACTGACGGCCGGACTTCAAGGTGAAAGTACCAAACTTCAATGCCTGGGACTCCAAGGCGAGATCCAAGAAGGAGGTTTGGAAAGATTGCATAGTGTCAGAAGGTTTAGATTTAGGTGCCTGTATTTGCCTTTTCAACTCAACCAAATCGCCCGACTTGCTTCAGCTGAAAAGGAGGAGAAGGGAGAAAAAAAAGATAAAAATTTCGAGAAGAGGAGGTTGTGAAGTACTGGTGCCTGGTGTACGGGTGTGACTTCTGAAAAGAAGGTGCACAAAGATCGAAGTTAACAAACTGAAATTTGTAAAAGAAGTTGAATTTCTGATGATATCAGTTATTTTTATTCGCGAGGGAAAAAATGAATTCGAAATCTAAACTTTGATGTTTTTCTTTGCCAATTTCTACCAGACTAATGGTACCACTCGCTGATAATCCATAGATATATCACGATTCCGGTCAAGATGATCCCATCTCATCATGGGAACAACATATGACCATCAAACAATTTTTTAAGAATTTTCCTGATTTCTTTAAAATTCTTTTTTATCCCTCTGTTTTTGATTTTTATTTGTCTTTGTCCTCGTTCTTTCTCCTCCACCATCACCAACTCATTTACCCTGCATACTCATCACAACTTACTATCTCCATGAATGAAAACTCCGAGAAGAGAGACTTCGTCCGAGTCGTGGAGGACCTCGAGGACCAGCAAAGGCACGACCTATCTGTGCATCTTTATCTGGCATATCTCCTACATCAGGTGAACCCATACTTTCCACATACAAGATGGGCATCATGGCCTGTTCGTCTACCTAAAGTAGCTGATCCTGACCTCCGAGGAGGCTACGAAGATATAGCCGTGGACAATCTGTTCCGTAACTTGCAAGATGGAATCGACTGGGCCACCAAAATTGACATCAAGAGTGACTCCGTGCAGAGTGCTCCAGAGAGCCCCAAATCCAATGAACAAGTTATTGATTTCCAAAGATCATCGGGACGGTTGGAGTTGACGCATAAACGGTTGCGGAAATCGAATCCCAAAGCTGCTGTGGTCAACGAAATGTATGCCGCATTGCACAGAGTCATTTACAAGAAGGCTAATCGACTTGCCAAACAAGGTCAAAGAGTCAATTTAAAAGAGACAGGATTCACGAAAAAAATGGCTCTTCGGTTAGCGAATAGACTCGGGAATGTTTTGTCGACGTTAGAAAATCAAGGAAGACGCAGGGGGTTCTTTCCTAAGACGTGGCAGGATGTTCTCATTGCCAATCTCCAGATGTCTGGACTTGGCGAAGTCTGTGACATTGACAGCCACAAACTTGCATACATGAAAGCTAAGAAGCTCTTTATGGACTACAATCACAAATATGAATACGATGCAGATACCTACGGTGAATTTGAGGGTTCCAACAAGATTCCAGAGTTTGATGTGGAGCATCATTTGGCAACGATAGAGAAAGAGGGTATAGTGAAATATTCTGCGAAAAGACCTCCATTGGAGAGATTGGAGGCAATGAGACAAGAACGTGCTACGAAAGATCATGTATTTTGGACCTTGCTTCGAAATAAAATGACGGCAAGACAGCTTTCGTGGAAGGATTGGGATGTTCTATCAGATTTTGAGGTCACGGAAGGAGAATATCAAGAAGAAAGACAGAAAGAGTTTACAAATCACGCTTCGACACTCTCGCCGAACTCGTTTAAGGTGGACGGTGCATAGACAATTTACATTAGAAACATGACCCTAGTGTCATGTGCGATTAAGATAATTTTAGACTGCGAGCGGCCCTTATGCTCTGAAATGGTTTGGTTAAAATTCGTGTAGTTTTCGATTACGATCGTGCTCTTAAGCATTTTATGCTCTCTTTTGGAATGTGGAGGTGATCTCGGTGCCGAACACCACATCCCAGAACTTACTGGTGACTCCAAATCCCAATTCATAGTTCTTGTAGTGATGTTCCAAGTGGTAAGTCTTCAAGTCCTGGAAGTACTTTGGTAACTTGGTGTGGTGAAGCACGTAGTGAGTCACGTCGTACATGATGTAGCCTAAGAACCCACCAGCGAAAGCGGAACATGCCATGTAGTAAGGGAAGGCAGCAAAGACAAGTCTGTAGATTGGGTAGCACAAGGCTACGAACAACGTAGGAGGCATGACCAATCTGTACTTATCCATTGGTAAATAGTGGTGCACACCGTGCAAAAGAAAGTGGATAGTCAAGAAAATAGGGTGATCTGGCAAATAGTGGTCTAAGTGGAACAAGAATCTGTGCAAAACATATTCAAGCAAGGTCCAAACACACAATCCAAGAACCCACATACTCAAGGCTGTGATCTTGCTTTGGCCTGTGAAACCAATGTAGAAGAAGGCAAAGTTGACTGGGAGCCAAACAGCAGGAACAACCCACCATGGAGTCAAGGAAATAGGTTCCAAGAAGTTTCCGAAAAGCTGAGCAGATCCCTTTCCATAATGCCGAGGACGATGCACCTGGTCCAAATAGAAGTCTTTGGAGAAGTTGCTGAAAATCATCTGGGGAAGTAAAGGCCTACTCAAGTCCAAGAAGCGATGCTTGCGAGCATCCTCAGAATAGTCAGTCTGGATCGACAACGCTTCAGCAGGTGGCAACTTGTCATGGAACTCGTAAGTATCAAACTTCTCTTCAGTTTCCGCAGTAAATTTAACCTCCACTGGGGTCTTGTTCTTGTTGTTCAAGAGTTCGTCTTCCTCTTCGGCTGTGGCCAAGTAACCCACCAACATCTCATCGTCAAGCATTTCGTAAGCGGATTCGGAGTGCTCGTGTGATTCCATATCGGCCATTATCTTGGTGATGTCTTTTCCAGCGTATTCTAAGATGATATCGTCTCCGGCTGGATGCTCATCGAGAAATCCGGTGACGTTATACACTTTTCTATTGTACAAGGTGACCCAGCAGTCATTTGGGGAAATGTGCTTGGCGACCTCTGTGGCGGATAAAAGGGGTAGGTTTCTTGACATGTTGGATCAGAAAAAAAGAACGAACGGAAATGGAAAACGGTTGGCACGGATAGGTATTTTCATTTTGGGGCCGCGCCTACCTTATATTTGTTAATATTTGATGCACGTGACCAAAACAGAAAGCAGGTGATTCTGACTATCGTACGTTCAGTAATGGTGCCGCAGCATCAGGTAATTTTGTGATTGACAGATAACGTTGCAAAACGGAAAGTGGGATTCAAATCTGAAGGGTTGAACAAGTTTAAACATTGGAAGGATAGGATGAAAAAAGAATGTATTTACTTCAATTGACGCGATCTTTAAACGGATAATCTTACTTATGGGAACACCGTACTCGAGTATGTATGCATTGATAGTCTGGTTAGACTAATATTTTTTGTGTGTCTTGGACGTCTAAGTCGAGTTTGATGCTGTCGAATGCACCTTCGTCAAGATCGTCATCGGTCTCGAACTCGGTATCGGCCTCGTCCGGTGTAAACATATCCATATCGTTATCAGGCTGTTCAAGGTTTTCTTCCAGTTCCATCTGTTGCTCTAAATGCAACGTATGATCCACTAAGTTCAAGTATGCATACATGAAGTTTGAGAGAAGCACTTGCTCGCGTAGAGACCGCTTGGGGTTAGCTAACTTAAGATGGGACAACCGATAAATTGCACGCTCCACGTGAACAGGGAAACGGTAGTCGATCATCACAAGCGTTGAATGAGAAGGAGGTGGCAAGGGAAATCCAAATGCTGAATCCGTGAATTGAATCGGCTGATTTGGCTTGGATGTCCGCTTGATAGTCTTCTTGAGCTTTTCCTGAACTTCCAATGTAGATTGCGGCTTAGCCTCTTCTGGACTTTCTTCTTCCACCTCAGGAATAGTGTCCTCGACTAGAGGTTCTGCCTTCTCTTCGTGGCTCTTGCCGATTTGTTTGAACTTGTTTTTAATTCTAGAAGTCACCGTTTCGTCACTCTTAGAGTGATGGCTGGATTCCTCTTGTCTTGCTTTCCGACTATCAGACTTCAGATCCACCACTGTCTCCTTAGACTCTTTACTGTGGTTAGACTTGGCGCTGATCCTCGAAGCAACATCTGTAGTGTCTGAAGTATCCACATTGTCGGAAAACAGATTACGAGGAGATATTTGCGTACTTGATTTCTCGCTAGAGACAGAATTGCTTCTCTTTTTCTTGAAAAGCTTAGTAATGACATTCTCCTTTCCTGTCGCCTCATCTTTCTTGGGAAGCTCTCTCTTAGTAGAATTGATTTCTGGAGACGAAACAGAACGAGCTGGACCATTGTTAGTCTTTTCTTCGATAGTCGAAGTAGCACTAACCGAACGATCTCTGGACCACAACCAAGATTTTTTTCCTGTTTTCTTCTTATCTGAATCTGCCTTGGCTGCCAATGAACCAAATGATTTCTTCTTCTTCATTGATGCATCGGACCTTGATGTAGCCGTCATAACTGGCTCATTGGCCGTCTTGGGCACTTCGTCTACTTTGTTTCCGGAAGCTCGCTCGTGACTGGGCTGGTATGATTCTTTCACCATCTCAGTCTTCTCATGATGCAAATCCTGGTCCGTCGATAAGTCTTCTAGGCTGACCATCAGTTTCAAAGAGGGTCTTTGCTCATCTCTACCATCAGTCACCAATTCCGTGTCGGTTTTGATCTCAGGTTCAGTTGACAACGCATGTAAATTGTTAGATTCCGAGGTTGGAGGAGTTATATCCACAGGAGATTGCTTGGTATCCACAGTAGGCTCAGGTGTGTAGACACTACTGCTTGGTGTTTTTCTAGAAGTGGTTCTTGGGGTGGTCTTGACAGTTGCTCCACGGCCCGGCCCTTCCGTCTCAGTGGCAAGTTCTGTTAGAACATCCTGCTCCATTCCAAGTGAATCTTCGTAACTCACATCGTGTGAGGAAAGATCAAAACTGAAATCTGGTGTCTCCTGGACTCTCTCTTTTTGAGCTTGCCTGACTGGAGCTACATCCTTTTGTGCTTCTTTGGCTAGACCCTCTTTTGGATCAGACTTAGATAAACTCTCTTTGAACTCATTGATCTCATTTCTTAAAAGATCCAAATTCTGATTGAGCTCTTTCGATTTATCTCTCTTAGAAAGGCCCATTCGAGAGGTATAAAATGGATTGCCTCGATTTTCGTCGCCATGTTGACGACGGGTGCCAGTCTGAGGCACAACTGCAACACCAGACTGGCCCTTGACTTGCAACATTTGTTGGTGAGTACTCCGCGAGTGCTGATGTGGAACATTATGAGAAGGATACGCATTTTGAGCATTCTTTTGCAGTGGATAAGATTGAGCAGGAGGTATATTCTGAGCCTGCTGAGGATATGGAGCATTTTGATTGAAGGGAGAGACCTTTCTTTGACGCGATTGATGAGGAACTTGAGATGAATGAGAGGATTTCAAGGGCCTAGAATCCATTGGATATGCTGTGGATGGCGAAACTTTCCGGGAGGATCGCTGTTTCTCTCCTTGATAAGTAGTGTGACTTCTGCCCTTAGAAGAAGCTGAGTTTGTATGCTTTGGATTTTGATGACCATATTTGGTGTGATGCAAATGGTTTTCAAGCGAAGCAGAAGACGATGACGCTGCACCATATGGAGAGTCCCTCACTTTGCGCATTGACGCTGTCTGTGATTCTCTAGAAGAAGAACTGAGCGAATCTCTTGATGATGAACCTCCGGAAGGAGACTTGTAACTGAAAAGGATCTGAGAGCTTCTAGGGTTTATGCTTTGAATGCTCAATCTGGAGGACTTGCTAGAGTTCTCCACACTCAATAGATCTCCTGATGCTCCAGTAATTGGCAACGATGTCCCCGAGAGGTTGTGTCTCAACTCAGCAAGCTTTTCAGCCTTGTGATTCTGTAATTGAGAACCCAACTGTCTGGGAGTTGATGATGGACCTTTGCGGTAATCCAAACGACGACTGCGCTTCAAAGTGAAGTCTTCGCCGTACTGTTGAGGATTGACTCTTGTGCTGGATTCATGAATAGGTTGTCTGGACAGCAGTCTACTTGATGGAGACGCACGTCTCTGGCGAGACTGTTGAGGATATCCTTGGAACACTGGAACCTGGCCCATCATTTGGTTTGACATAACGTATGACTTTCGAGAAGTTGGTGATGTTTCGTCGACTCCAAAGTCTAAGAGTTCAGCCTGATTGGACGTGGGAGAGGATCGGTTGGGCGAGTTCATCTCATCAAATGCGAGTTTTTCCACATCCGTATATCCCAAAGATGATGTGGAGAGGGAACGAGCTAAGGTGACGGCGTCATTGGAGTCCATTCCTGCCATTCGGGAAAGCGCTTCTAATTCAGTGCTAAGTTCACGAAGAGATGGATTGCTGAACCTGTTGGAGTTATCGAAATCCGATTCTTTGCCCGATTTGGATCTGTTGATGGCCTGGGTAAGTTGGTCCTGATCTGTAGTGGAGAGAGAGAGACTGGATCTCTTCGATCGCTTGGCCGACTTACTTCTTGACAACTTGCGCTCCAAAAGCTCATCGATAGTGCTTTTAACGTGATTTTTGAATTGCTGGGGGTTGACCTCCGGGTGCAAGTTAGCAGGGACCCAAAGCAAGTCCACGTCGATATTTTCCTGGCTGAGTTCACTATTTGCGTCAACGAACTCCTGGTCCATCAAGCGAGAGCGTCTAGCTGCCGAGTGGGAGTATGAAGATGGCACTTCGGAGTCTTTGAGGGAAAGCTGGGCCAGTATGTTGGAGTCGGAAGTCTGAGGAGACGGAGTCTTGGACAAAGACAAGGAGTCGCCTGAAAATGTGGAGTCGTCATGGTTTTCCAGGTCAAACATATGCAATTCAGCCTCCGGGACAGGCAAGTCTGGGTCATGGTTCATCAAGTGGCCGATGGAAAGACGCTTAAGCGCAGCCACCATCTGTTTTTCTTGTTCGAGGCCCTTCACCGCCAGTTGGTAAGAATCTGGTGAGTTTCGGCGGTGTGGTGAGGGAGATTCAGTGGATCTGGATGACATGGATGCAGCGGATGGTGGGTACTAACGAGACACCGTGATGGGTCTAATAGGGAACGGGTGAAGCACTCTGGAATAGGGACGGTGTTGGGAGCAAACGAAGGAGAGAAAAAAAGGGAAACCGGTCGAGTTTGACGACGATTTCCTATGCAAAAGATGAATTGGTAGCGGCAGAAAGTGATGGCGGGGCTTGGATCCACAAGTTTTGGTGTGGAGCTGGGGCAGGTGCCTAATATTTTTTCTTCAAATGCTGGGTGACGTTTGATCTATTTTACTCGAGGTTTGACAACATTGTCGTGTTGTACTGTATATAATCCTTTTTTGAAGGATGTGAAATTGACTATAAAACGGAGAGTATTGGAGATTTTGAAAAGATAGGCGGTTAATATTGCTTTTGATGTTGCTATTCTCTTTTTTCATGCTTTTTTCAGGTGAAATTGTTTGGTGAGAAAAGGGGGACGGAGAGCGGAAACACTAAGAGGATTCGCGACTAATGTAGGAACCGAAGGTCATGTGGAGAAGCGAAGAGAGAAAAATAGAAAGGAGAATAGAAGATGAGAGTAAAGAAGAAAGAGGAGAGAAGGGAAGAATATAGAGACAATAAAAACGACAACAAAAGTTGAGGTTCATAGCTTGGTGGATAGATAGAGCATTTACATATACTATGACATTTGAAATAGCAGGGACAAACTACATATTCCTCTCTGTTTCAGGCTTACAACACCTTGAAAAACATCACCACCCCAATAACCAACATGCCACAGTAAACCCAGAACCAACGTGGATGGTTTTCTCGCATGTCGAAACTCGGAAATCCAATTAAATTGCACACACCATGCACCACTATGGGACACCATAAATTTTCACCTGAACTAATGTACATGTAGTTGGCTAGCATTCCAAACAAAGACGTATACACCAATTGCACAAAGACACTTAGAAATATCTGAGAAACTGGATACTTATCACGGTAGAGCTGTATTCCGTGGTGAACGTGAGCCAATCCAAAGAGAAACGGGGAGTACACTGTGATGTGTGATGAGTAGGGCTGAAGTATTGAAACCACTCCTGCTCGGTACACCAACTCCTCAGAGACGGGTGCAAATACATGGTCTCTGAATCCCCATATGCTCATGAATTCGTCGTGAAGGTGCTGTTTCCACATTCGTGCCAGGCCGGTGACCACGTAGTTGGCAATAGGACCACAGTAGAGTAGTAGAATCTTGAACAAAGCAAGGAGGACGTTGCATATATCTGTTTTGAAGCTATGGGTATTGCAGAAGCCTGGAAAGAGTCCAAACTGACGTAATGCTGTAGGGTAGTCCGCATAGTTGCCGGAAACACTCAAGATCCAAGGAAGTAATATCACCATCGCTAGACATAGAGTGGAGATGCGAGAAAATCTGTATTTGATGACTAGAGGATCATTTCTGTCGAGCAACGAAATCGATAGGGGTTGGTGGAAACGAATGGCTGTTACGTAGGATGTGGCAAGGGCCACGCTTGCAATCCATGGTAGTAGCATGGTGAAACAGCAGCATGCATGTAGTGAGAATGTGTAGATGATGAATGTGGAGTGAGAGAGAGAAAAGAGAATGATAGAATCGAAAAATCGGATAATAGGGAAGAGAGAGAGGAATTAAAAAACGGTTACAGAAGACAATGAGATGAGTTTCTGTGAGGAAATGAAGAATGAAATCGTTCAAATAGTGAATTGAACATGGCATTCAGAAGCTGAAGTGTAGACAAGTTTCGTTGATATATAGAAGGTTCCACTAAACCACTTTAAGCTTGACAAATACTTATACTTTTGTGTTTTTTTTCTTTTTGGTTTCTTTGAATGATTTGTTATATTTTCATATCTTAATTCTCTTCTCATTTCAAATTTTCGTTTTTTACTATTCACTGAGGTTACAAATTTCCATTAGTTCTCCATATTTCACAATTCGCACCCAAAACTCCAGATCTACCATCTATCAAGTATCCATAACATTACATCTGCAATGTTCATTGACATTCAAACAAGTATGATCCCTAACTATTCTTTATCCAATACCCACCATTATCCCTCCGCAAACAAATTGGCCGTTATGACCACAAATCATGTCTCACATCTCGATCCCCACTAAAGCAACTGGCCAAAGTCAAGAAAATTCTAAAAATACATTCTTTTCATCTCGACATCATCCATGCAATCCCCCAAGACAACTTTTTCTCATAAAAATGATATTTTTCTTGACCGAAATTGAAAATCCATCATTCCCTCCCACCCAATAAAATACGGCGTTATTACTCTGACTCATAATCGCGACTGATAGCGTTATCACCCAGTACAGGACCAACTATTAGTGAAAATTTTAGCAGTAGGACCTTTCTAACCCCACACATTATGTCCATGTTTCAATCTTGCCGGCTCGCCAAGGGCTTGCGCACATTTGCGACATCGTCCTCGCTTCTTCGTGGCCAGAATTTGACAGAGAAAATCGTACAAAAGTATGCTGTTGGTCTTCCCCAAGGTAAGAAGGTATTCAGTGGAGATTACGTTTCCATCAAACCAGCCCACTGCATGTCCCACGACAACTCTTGGCCAGTTGCCACCAAATTCATGGGTTTGGGTGCTAAAAAGGTCAAGGACAACCGACAGATCGTGTGTACTTTGGACCATGACGTTCAGAACAAGACGGAAAAGAACTTGGAGAAGTATCGCAACATCGAGAAGTTTGCTGGCGAACAGGGGATCGATTTTTACCCTGCTGGTCGTGGTATTGGCCACCAGATCATGATCGAGGAAGGTTATGCTTTTCCTTTGAACTTAACCGTGGCCTCTGACTCACACTCCAACACTTACGGAGGTGTTGGATCGTTGGGTACTCCCATTGTGAGAACGGACGCAGCTTCTATCTGGGCCACTGGCCAGACATGGTGGCAAATTCCTCCTGTTGCTAGAGTTGAGTTGGTGGGCGAGTTACCTAAGGGTGTCACCGGTAAGGATGTCATTGTTGCCCTCTGTGGTATTTTCAACCAAGACGAGGTGTTGAATCACGCTATCGAGTTTGTAGGTGATGGAGTCGCCAAGTTGCCCGTGGATTACAGATTGACCATTGCCAACATGACCACCGAGTGGGGTGCATTGTCTGGATTGTTCCCAGTGGACGATACCTTGGTGGAGTTTTACAAGGAGAGAATTGGCAAGTTGCCACAGCCACATGCTCGTGTGAACGATAAGACTATCACAGAGCTTGAACAGAACAAGGTGACCTCAGATTCTGATGCAGTGTACGCGAAGAACTTGAGAATCGACTTGTCTTCGCTCTCGCCTTACATTTCCGGACCTAACTCGGTCAAGGTGTCCAACTCGCTTGCAGACTTGTCTGCCAAGGATATTAAGATCAACAAAGCATATTTGGTGTCGTGTACCAACTCTAGATTGAGTGATATTAAGGCTGCAGCTGACATTATCAAGGGCCACAAGGTTGCTGATGGTGTAGAATTCTATGTGGCTGCTGCATCCTCCAATGTCCAGAAGGACGCCGAGGCCATTGGTGCCTGGAAAGACATCTTAGATGCCGGTGCCATTCCACTTCCTGCTGGTTGTGGCCCATGTATTGGGTTGGGTACTGGGTTGTTGAAGGACGGAGAAGTTGGTATTTCTGCTACTAATAGAAACTTCAAAGGTCGTATGGGTTCCAAGGATGCATTGGCATACTTGGCATCTCCTGAAGTTGTTGCTGCATCTGCTGTTTTGGGTAAGATCGGAGGTCCCGAAGAGATCGGCGGTAACCCAGTCAAGGCTTCCACTGACATCGTCAAGTCTGTGGAGGTGACGTCTTCTACCGCCTCTTCCGCGGACTCCGGTGCTGTTGAGGTTTTGGACGGCTTCCCTAAGGCCATTGAGGGTGAGTTGATCTTATGTGATGCCGACAACATCAACACCGACGGAATCTACCCAGGAAAGTACACTTACCAAGATGACATTCCTAAGGAGAAGATGGCTGAGGTTTGTATGGAAAACTACGACGGAGAGTTTAAGAACAAGACGAAGGCCAGCGACATCATCATTTCTGGTTACAACTTTGGAACTGGTTCGTCGAGAGAACAGGCTGCTACATGTATTTTAGCCAGAGGCATGAAGTTGGTTGTTGCAGGATCATTTGGTAACATCTTTTCCAGAAACTCCATCAACAACGCCTTGTTGACGTTGGAGATTCCTGCATTGATTAATCAGTTGAGGGAGAAGTTTAAGGGCGCTGACGAATTGACCATCAGGACTGGTTGGTTCTTGAAGTGGGATGTTACCAAGGCACTTGTGACGGTTAAGGACTCGGAAGGAAACGTTGTTCTTGAACAGAAGGTTGGAGAGCTTGGTACCAACTTGCAAGATATCATTGTGAAGGGTGGTCTCGAGGGTTGGGTTCGTTCAGAGCTTTCGAAAGAGTCTTAGTTATTTTAAGCAACCTTCTATTTATGTTAACCGGCAATCTGCAGGCGTGCGCCTAGGGTGTAGTTTCCAATATTGCATTTATGAAGATATACTTATTCAATATACAGTGCGGTTCTGACGCAAGGTTGCCTATGTGCGGCGCGGTAATGCATAACTGCGCTTTTGACAACTACGAGAGTAATATGCCGTACACAACAGAAAGAACATGAAAAAAATAGGGGCGAGCTGGGAATTGAACCCAGGGCCTCTCGCATGCTTGTAAGTCAGTTCAGTGTACTGAACCGTCGCCCAAAGCGAGAATCATACCACTAGACCACACGCCCGAATTTGATTAAATAATATTTGTAGTACATTATGTTCAGAGTGCTCACAATTTTCAGGCATTTTTCCCGGATTTTTTGAATCAACATTAAAGAGCCAAATATTGTCAGCTTTGGCGATGATGGAAGCATTTTACCCACCTTATTTCAGCTTCGCCCAACAGGGATATGAGCATGTTACTTCATTATTGTCCGTGGTATACCTAATACACGATGTTTGAATTCTTCCCCGTCGTAATTGATATCACCAAATGGTAAATTACTCGACAAGCAGCTTTTCTTGGACATCTGCATTTGGTGTAATGGCCTCATGGGAACGCTTGCAAGTATACCTTCACAATAAAAGCCGTGAGTGCGGAGAGTAGTGTTTCAAGTTCTTGCCCCACGTGCACGCTGTTTAACATGAAATTGTAATTGTAATTGTTTTAGACAATTAACATACGTAGTGATTTCCTGTAGCGACATTACATCAACGGATAACTAGAATCATTGAGGATCCCTATAATTTCAACACTGCTGATGTAAAGGTATCCTTGCATGCTTATAGTTAGAAGTCTGGGTACATGTATGCAATGAAGCAGAGACAGAAATAATACGATGATATACCGGCTGACGTCATGCTGATCAAATGATGAAAAAAGCGTGAAGGAGAAAAGTAAAAAAAGTCAAGAATTCGCATTGAAATCTTTGGAGATCGGAATCCTCCACAGATGTGGGAAGAAATAAAAAAGAACCTTGAAGCACGTCAATGCGCTTATACTACTGGTCATTCACATGGAGTTATGACGCACAGGTTCCTATTGTTATTTGTTTGAGATTCAGTACAATATCTTTCTTTCTTTGACTTCGACTCTTGCTCTGGCAGGCAAGAAAAAAAAATAAAAAATAAGTCCATCCAGATATCTTAGACTTCCGAATAACTGAAACGAATGTATGTCTGCGACACTGGCTGATCTCATGCACAGAAAATCCCAAACAACATGCGTTGCAAGTCGCACCCTGCTAAGTATGTCACATTTAATGGGCTCATTTTGGTATTGACAAGAGAATGTCAACAGACATAGCAACAAGCAAACAGAAACAATGCATGAGGAAGAGAATGATTAAAATAAAAAATTTTTACGAATTCGGAGAGAAGTTTTCTCTATTGTTATGTTCCTCTTTACTGTTTTCGGCAAACTCATAATTTCACCTATACATGTTCAGGTCATGGAAAGCGTGTGCTTCCTTTGCGCTTTTGAAAATCCCCAGCCTATTTCCCAACAAAGAAATGATCCCGGGTTTGTTTCTGTTTATGAGAATACTTTTTTCTCTCGCCGATCCTTTTAGCATCTACGCTTACATGGTCACCACTTGCGATCGTTCCGGCAGGAACTCTCGGAATTTTGATTGTCTAGATTGTATGGAGTAGCGGATATTGCATGAGTCTATGAATGTGACCAGTTGAGGAGGCAAGGGAGGCAAGGGATTCAAAAAGTGTTTCCTTCTCCACGTAAGAGCCATTGAAGATTTACGTTGCAGAGGCATGTTTTGTTGTATTGATCTAATGAGCCGGAGTTGGCGGATGGGCATAAATAGGTTTGGACGACAGTGCATCGAACCGATTTCTCACAAGATGAAAAGCGGGGAATCTTCGATGCTCCACATCATGATCAGAATCATCAATTGATATTCTTGTACATCTGAAGCTGGAAAAACTTTCGTATGAGTCTGACATTGTCATGGGCTTTGTTGAGAAACCCTATGGCTCCTTCTGTCAACGCAAGTACTAGGATAAAGCAGCTCATTCCACAGTAGATAGCAGTATCCACTACGGCCACCATTGGGGTGTGAAAATATCGCTCGTACATCTGAGACATCATCGTGAATGGATACCATAGAATGGACCAGTAGGTGACGAAGTGGCTGGCAGGCTCCACAACGGTTTGCGTGTAGTTGCTCATGTCAGAGGATGGTATTTCAACGTTGAAAACAAAGGGCAGTTGAAGTCATTATATATGTGGCTGATTCAGCAGCAACATTAGGCTTGTTCCCCACTCTTTGAAGGTGGCTTTAAGATCATGCAGTTCAGTGCCGTTGCCAATACATGCCATGAGACATTCCATCAAGTGTATGCAGGTTACTGTTCCATGCTGCTAAAGAGCAAGTGATGTTTGTTCTTAATCTCATGATAGAAGCTGCTCCACTCGCTGCTGAGCCCGTTGCTATTGGTTAGTGCACGATTGATCACCTTAGACAACTTGATTACCGACCGGAGTGTGTTTTCGTAGCTTTCCAGCTCCTGCGCACTGGCTTTACTTCGAAGTTTCTTATTGATTACCTTAGTAAGCGAGGCGATTAATTCGTGCTGGTTTGTAATCTTGGTCAAAATGTTCTCATCATTCTGGATGAGCTGGAGCAAGTTCAACACCGTCAAATTCACGATATCGTTCTCCAGGTCATTGAGACCTTTAACCAGTAACACCTCGAACATATGCACCTGGTCAACCACACTGTCATTGTTTTCCATCTTCTCCGTATCCACGCTGATGATAGCACTCAACAACTCAAAACTCAATTTACGCACCTCGAGTCCCTCATCAACCACGTATTTGTATGGGCCCATTGGGATCACCTTTTTAAACTCTTCCTTGGCTGATAACTCCTCATAGATGTTAGGAAGTATTACATCGTTGATTATTCCTGACAACGAAACACTCTTGTTGTAGATGCCAGTGAGCAACGTGCTCACAATAGCCTGCTTAAGCTCGAGATTGAGGATGGAGAGGAATTGCAACATCTTTTCAATCAACACAATGTTGAAGTCGTCATTTGTAGTACTGAGAAGCTGCTTAATAATCACCACTGAAGTGTAAACCATGAATTCGTTGCACACATCTCCTGAGTTCAGATCTAAAATTTGCAAGATTCTGCTTTCGTAATTCTCAACCTTGTCAAGATCGGCTATTTGGCTCAAGATCAGTCCTGCCAATCTCAATTCGGCAACGTCTGCGTGAACTAAGTTTCCTTCTCTCGAGCCAAGCACTTGAATGATACTGTTCCATATGAAACTAAAGGAGCCAGATTTTTCTTGTGCAGAATCTTCCTTCAAAACTTGCTTAATGGACACCAATACAAGACTCCCTTTATTCCGCTCATCCCTGTTGGAGGCCAGGTAGCAGCTCAATAATGTAGGCAAATATTTGTCCAAGTCCCTTGTAATGCACAAACCCAATGCTCTAGCAGCTGCCAAGCAAACCTGCTCATTCGCATCAGAATTGAGGATGGCGAAGAAATCGTCGAAAGTAATCTTTGTGGACGTAATTTTCAATGAAATACAGCCCAAAAAGTGGATATCAAAAATGATCTTGTCGATCGCCACTGACAGATCGCCATCATGAGCGAATTTAATGAGTTCAGATTGAGCGCCTTCCACCTTGTCGACGAGATTGTTCAGTAAGGCGATCATAGCCAAAATCTTAGAACTAATGAAGTTCTTGAGAGTGAGCTTTGTCATTCCAATAGTAAACAAATCATCTGCTGACAGAGTATGGTGTTTAGTCAACTGCGAAATCAAGTATTCAATGGAACTCAAATCCACATCGTCAACATCAACAAACTTCGTGTTAATGACATTGACAATAAGATTCTCAAAGTATGCCCCGTCTGCTGGAATGTGATCTAATATGTGCCCAAGGATACGCAATCCCTTATTGACAAGAGTCAAGTCATTAGAAATCATGAGAAGATCGAAAATGTTTGCCGACAAGGAAATCAAGTCCACGGGGTCTCCATGATAGTTGGTTTTCTCGAAAATAGTGTCCAACAAAAGCAATGAACTCGAATATAAACTTGCATCACTTGAACTTAAATATGCATTAAGCTTTGCAACAATTAAACCGCAAAGCTCTGGTGATGAAAACAACTCTGGCTTCTTGTTGCAAACTGTGACCAAGTTTTCGATTGTGAAATTGACAGTTACCTCATAATTTAAGCTCTCTTGATAGATTTCGATCGCGTTAACGAGATTGCCAGGGGTGATTTGAAGGTTGACCACAAAAGAAGTCAATGTGCTGAGAAGATTTTGCTTGACATCACTAGAGAGCTGCTTCAGATTCACATTCGTGGCAAATGAGGCGAAAAAGTCTTTGTTAAGTTCCTCTTCGTATACAACATTGCCAGAAACTAGCTCGAAGAGAGTTCTACACACGAAAAGAACTTCTCCAATGAATCCATGATATGAGCTTGAGTCGTTTAGAGATTTTCTCAAATCGCCTATAATATAGGTCAAAAGCGAAACTGGAATCGATTCAAGTTCAAAGTTGCTCAAGATCACTCTGTACAAGCGAATTAAATCAGGATATACCTTCAAGTTCAACTTGAACGTATCGAGACGATCGAACAAATTCAGAAGAAATGAGTCGGAGAGCGAGTTGCCTGCTCCCACGATCAAACTTTCAATCAATGCCTTTGTATTGGAAAAACGACCGATATTCTTGGTGGTGAGGAGGTAATCAAAAATCTGCGTCTCGTATTGAGAGGCATATCTGGCACACAAGCGAGAGTATAGAGATTTTCCACGGTTTCCCTCAGTAGTCATACTAACATCGGAATTGGATCTTGATCTCACAGCATCATTCTCACAACTTCTGTCCACTAACAAGACAGAGAGAGCAATTGCCTCGCTGGAAACCATATCGTTCTTGTCGTTTATGGCCCGGACTACCAGCGAAATCAAATCCTCGTTATAGATGGTTGTAATGAATTGTGGAAAGGAAACAATCAAGTGTTTCAACAACACAAGCGCCTGCAATCGCAATTTGGCGGCTAATCCGTCATTTTCTCCGCCGTCTTCATACTGCTCGATCTCCTCCTCATCATCGGAGAAGTCAATCACAGACTCCTCATCATCTGAGTATCCATCAGAGCCCTGATCAAAAAATGGGTCGTAAACAATAGCCTTATTGACGGTATCTACCACTGATGCGGCATAATTTATGGCAAAAACCTCATATGGAATACACACAACCAAGCTGGATAATGTGATCAACGCATCTTCTCTAACCAGGTTAGTGGCCACAAGCACATCAATATCCAAATCCTCTACATCAATGACCTTACTAAGGCCAGCCAAGTCGATATTGCCCATGATGTAGGAGAAAATGCTCTGTGTGGAGCTTTCCAGCAATACATTTCCCTTTGCCTTCTTGACATGCACCAAAACTACCTGCAACAGGGTCAAGCAGATATTCTTGGCAGAATGGTCTCGGCGTGATAGTAAGTAACCGTTACTGATATCAGCAAATACCTTATCGTAGAATTGGATCTCCTCTTCATTCGTGGAAGTAGCTGAGTCTACCCATTGCAATGCACAGTCAATGGCCATTATAGATCTTTTGCTGATAATTCCAGACTCTCTGTATGCTCCATCGACCAACGAAGTGATCATGGAAGACAATTCTGCCGGGGTTAATGTGGAACCCAAGTTCTTGATCAAATCAATCAAGATTTCTATGTTGTCGATAGTCAGGATGGTCTTATTAGCAAATAAGAGCGGTAAAAGCAAGTCCAAAACGTCACGAGATAACTGCTTGCTGAATCTCGAATGGGAATCATTGAAAATCGACCTCAATGCTAGGTTGGGAACTGAAGTGGTGAATTTAGAGGTGTTTGACGCCCGATTGACTTCCTCATACAACCTGGAAATGACATTGATGATTTCTGCCGGTTCAATATGACGCACTATTGGTGCAAATGACTTGACGGCCTGATTCTGGACCTCAGTGGTGGAATCAGAAAGCAAGTTAAATAGTGTAGGTATGAATGTGGACACATAACGCAGTTGCACCTTTGGATCATTGATATTTTTTTGGAAATCTTCCAATGCCATGTACCGAAGATCCGGGTCGACATCTCGAGCTCTGTCCTCCAACTGTCTGATGTTAAATGTAGACATTGTAAGGTGTAATTTTTGTTAAATGTGGAATTGTACGACTATGGGTCATAGCCACTGGTGTACGGGTGTGAAGCTGGGTAAAGCCAGGAAATTGAAAAAGTACTACGATGATATAAACGAATAAAATGTTGGTTATTTAATGCTTAATAATGCAGAATGAAGTTGTTTGAATGATTGAGGATCACTTCTTATCCTTTCTATTCTTGACTTTCTCTTTCTTTTCCTTTTTTTCCTTCTTTTCCTTCTTTTCCTTCTTTTGCTTAGATTTTTTCTCATCCTTCTGATCCTTCTGATTCTTCTCATCCTTCTCATCCTTCTTTTCCTTCTTTTCCTTCTTTCCATTATCGAGATCTAGCTTCTCTCCTTCTTCAGTGCTGTACTGGTAATCTTCGACCTCGATATCTTCTATGATCAAATTGTCCTTCTCTTCTGTTTCCTTCTGTACTGTTTTCTCCACAGTCCCATTGTCTGCAGTGTCCTTAACGTTCTTCTCTTCAATCTCCTCAGCATCCTTCTCGTCTGTCTCTTCAGCCTCTGTCTCGACACCCTGGAGTTCAACAGTCTCGTCCAATGCCTTCAATAGCTTATGACATCTCACAGCGTACTCCCTCAGAGGTCCCGATTCTTCCTGCTTCATCTCCTTCACTTCCTTGTCATCTTCCTTCTTTTCATTCTTATCTTCTTCGCTCTTGTCTCCATATAACTCGGCGTTCACTTTCTCCTCGATTTCTTGAGCCACCTTATTCCATTCCTCGACCACCTTCTTCAATTCGGGAATCAACCGCTCACGTGCTCCTCCCTGTAGACCCTCAACATAGACAACGAGCGCATTTTCGTACTTTTTGGGGATTTCATCGATATTCTTAAGGATCCAGTTCTGTTTCTGTTTACTGAACTTCCAATTCTCCCGATCGTCAGCATACTGCAGCAAATACGCCAACTGGTCTTTCTCTGGAGGAGGTGCTCTTTCTGATTTGGGTAGCTTGACTCTTTTGGGTGGTTTCTTAGATTTGGTGTCACTTTTCTCTTCTTGAAGTTGTCTCTTTTTATTGAGCTTTTTGGCAATTTTGTTGGTTACAACATCATGCTCCAAGTGCGTAGTAGTGTGGAGAGGATCATCCTCGACATCATCCTTCACCTTAAGTCCCAAACGCTTCCATGCGGGAACGTTACTCATTATGACTTGTAAGAAGATTTGAGAGATGGAATTGAAGATTAGATGAGTTTGATGAGCTCGATACTGCATAAACAAAGAAATCATTTAAAGGTGGGATTGCCATGGGAATGAATATGAAAACACGGGAAAATAATAGATAGATACTGAAATTTATTTTGAATGAAGTCAATCACTCGAAGAATATAAATCGGAGAGAGTTTTTTGGCATTGGGCGTCTCCAAGGCATCTTCGGCATCGTACAGGAATACACAACTTTCAGGATAATACATTCAGAGAAAATTTTATTGTATCTTTACCGTGAAAAAAGCATCAGAAATGATACTACCAGATGTTGGAAGGTTTCAAAAACCCTCAATTACGTTTTTAACTTTTCGATAGCCAACTGACAATAGACTCATCGCTAGATATTATATACAGTACCAACATATAAAATTATTCAAGCCCGCACTTTTTCCTTTTCAACCTTACTACTTGCAAGTAATAAACGTCTTGCCCTATTTCTATGTAGATTTGCAGATGTAGGGAACCCGGAGCAATCTGGACCCGGCACATGGCGCATCCATCGCTGCGTGCACTTCACATCGAGCTAGATCAATGGCACATGGTTTGAGTCCATCATGAGGGTTACACTTGTGGTGGATATAGAGATTGTGTACATTTTATAACGAAAGTGAGTGGAGAACAAGCTTCTTGTAGCCCTGAACGGAATCCAAAAGATCCTCATTGGACACAAATTCGTTGTCTCCATGAGCAACATGGATAGATCCTGGACCATACAAAAATCTCTTCTTCAAAGGAATAGTGAGGTTAGGAATATCCGTCGTATATGCGACAACGATTGAGTCAAAACCTGGTACATCGTAGTCCAAGAATTGTGGGTGCAGACCGTAAGCGTTGACAGGCTGAACATGTTCAATGTCATCAACCACTGAGTGGATCAAACTTAAGACTTTTTTGAGATCATCTGCCACACGGATAGCCACAGTTGCTTTGCCGTAAGCAGGAACCACGTTGGCAGCCACACCAGCCTCGATCTTGCCGATGTTGATGGTGGAAGGACCCAAAAGGTCAGACTTCGGCAAGTCCAACGTTTGCAACTTGTACAAGATAGGAACAAGAATCTCCGTGGCAGAAATACCAAGTTCTGGATATCCTGAGTGAGAGGCATGGCCCAAAACCTCGACGTCGAAAAGAACAATGCCCTTGTGACCAATTGCCAACTTATTCTCAGTAGGCTCACCAAAGATAGCAATGTCCCATTTCACTCCGAGATCCAGGCTGGCTGCACGCATACCAGGACCAGAGGTCTCTTCTCCGACAACAAACAAAAGCGATACTTCTCCTTCTTTAATTTTCCCCTCGCTGATAAGGTCGAGAACAGCGATAATCTGAGCAGCCACAGACCCTTTGGCATCGCAGGTTCCTCTGCCACGAATGTCGGTTCCGTGCACCAGGTAAGGAATAAATGGTGGCACAGTATCGATATGGGAAGTTACCACGACGGAAGTATTTCTTTGGGAGCCCAAGTAGGCATAGACATTATATCTTTCTGGACCTTCCACCTTCTGCAATTCCACAGTGAAACCGGCATTTTGAAGGTACGAACCGAGCCATTGAGACACTTCAAGTTCGTGGCTACTGATAGACTGGTGCTCCACCAAATTACGGTGCAACTTGAGCAAGGAGTATTTTTTATCTACCACATAGTCTTGCAATTTGGAGAATGCTGAGTCCTGCGAATATTGGTCCATAGAAACAACATTTTGGGTGTTTTCAAAAGCAAACGGGTTAAGTGCAATAGCCTGGGAAGCTAATACGCTAAGGGTGTAAAACTTAGACAAAAGCATAGACAGTAATGATTCCTAGTTTAAGAGACGAAGAAGAATAGTGTGGAGTCTGATCACGTGGAAATCCACCAAAGTCATAGTATTTGAAAACCAAAATTGAAAGAATTTTTTAATAAAATACTGATATCTCCGAGATTGTTGATATTTATTATTAGTAGTTTATACTCCAAAAGAGATGGACTATATTTTTTCATTGGTGATGGCCTCCTGCCCCGTCTCATTCTGGGCCTGCTTCTGTTTCTGACCCTCTGCCCAGTTTTCAAATTTCAGCTTCAAATCCTCAGCAATTTCTTTAGATGCTGCTTCAGGATCAGAGGCATTCTGCATTTTGTTAAACATATTGGAGATGTAGTTGAAGGTGTTGGTGACGTACTGGTCCATGTTGGGGTTTTCACCATTAGGGTTCAATAGCTTGCGCACTGCATCCTCGAGTTGCTGGGTTTGCTCTGGCGTGGGCAAGTCGTTTTTCAATTTCTGCTTGTCTTCGTCGTGGGGTTTCTCGTCTTGAGTCATGTTGTAGATTTCTACTACACAAAGTAAAAGTTGCTGTTACTTAAATACCTAGGAAAAGATCATGTGCGTATTGGCTATTACCGTATGGGGAAATTATCATCCATGAGATAGTCGCAAGTAGAATTCCATCGAATTGTCCAGATCATTGCTTTGCTCCGTGCTGGCCTAGGTCGCCTTCGGTTTTACCTAAGTTACCTTCAGCTTTACCCAAATTGCCCTCGGTTTTGCCCAAGTTGCCCTCAGACTTCCCTAAGTTCCCTTCAGTCTTCAAGTGACCTGAACCTCCAAGGTCTCCTTCAGCCTTCCCAAGATTTCCTTCAGTTTTGCCAGCATCTCCTTCAATCTTACCCAAGTTACCCTCAGTTTTGCCAGCATTGCCCTCTACCTTACCCAAATCTCCTTCAGTTTTACCAGCATTATCGACCTTAGTTTCGTACTTGCCCAAATCACCTTCAGCTTTACCAGCGTTTCCTTCAAATTTGCCAGAGGATGCGGTAGTCACGTTGCTACCGGTGGCATTTCCCGCACCCTTAATATCTCCCAATTCTCCAACCTCTCTAGACATTCTTGTATGTTCAAGGAGCAAGGTATCACGATGCACAATGCTGAGTACTTTAGAGCACAATCGGCCTGCATCCACTGCAATGACCTCTGACGTAACACTCTGGCATTCAAGTGCAGCAACGCAGCTTTTTGGACTAATATTGGCGCAATTGATGATGCCACCAAGTGCCGTTCCTATACCTTAATCATCTGGTTAGACCAAGCAGCATTGATGATGATGGCTATGGTCCAGTTGCCCTGCAGGTACGCCATTAAGCGAATGAATATGTCCAGAATCAACTTCATTTCTAGCATCACCAGCCAATCCACCACACCAATCAGTCCACCACTCATGTCCAGGCGATCGAAAGTGTTAGTGGCAGACTGGGATGAGACCATCACAGTCAAGGACACCACGCTGATGGTGGCAGACGTGGCCTATAGCCGCAATCGGAACTTGCCGCAATTCTCAACGTACTCAAAGATTTACATGAATGCGTTGGCAGCATACAATATGCGATGCAACGCAGACTACGACGCCGACCGTCCATTACAGCAAGAAATCGACTACCAGAAGGGCTTGAAAGACGTGGAATTGTCTTCAATTTCGGCGCTAGTTCAAGATGGTTTTTTTTGCAACTTAACCCCAGCGGATTTTTCCGAGAGAGCTTCCAAAGTCGATCTAAAGCCCGGATTCGTGGAATTTGCAAAAAGAATCAGCCAATCGAAAACTCCAATTTACATCCTAAGTATTAACTGGTGCAAAACCATGATCGAAGCGACGTTGCGGCTTCATGGTTTGCAAGGTTGCGTGGTCTTGGCCAATGACTTCGAAGTTGACGAATTTGGATTAACTACGGGCCGGTTTACCAAGCCTGAAATCCGGACTGGTTATGACAAAATGATGGAATTGAATAGAATCCGCCAAATGCACCCAGACACTAATATTGTATATATCGGAGATAGTCGCGGAGATATCTTGCCGATGAGAGTTGCAGACACTGGTGTAATTATTGCTGGAGGTAGAGCGAGGTCATATTTCGCCAGTGTTCCGCCGGTTAAGGCAATAGGCAGTTTGCAGGCAGGAATATGTGAAGGAGATTGGGTAGAAATAGATCTGGTTTGGTAGACAATTACGATAAGACAAGGCGAACGTCGATGATGTAATGAAATACACACTTATCCACAAATAGCAAAGTGAATCTGGATGCCAGGAGTAACTCCTGTATACCAGCAGATCAGTACATGTGCTGATCAGTGCAAAAGTTGTAGGTGGAGGAGAACACGCGGTTGTGAAATGCTGGCTGCATATACTTCAGCTGTACCATTACTGCCGCCAGTTCGTCGTGCCGGCATACGGCTGAACATGAGCTAGCATGCCTCCATGCATAGGCATATACTGCCCATATACATACCCTGGATGATTAGCTACTGGGTAGCCTTCGCCCATTACATGAGGATGCGCCAATGGTGACCGATGGGGACCCTGGCCTGGTCCTTGCGCAATTGATGGTGGCGTCATCATACCATTAGGAGGAGGTGGGTACTGGCCCTGGAGTGGTACCTGACCTTGATAAATGTGCGGTGGAGCCTGATGAGCCATTGGCTCTTGCAAGCCCCAGTGACGTGGGCCCGGAGGAGGGAGCTGTGTAGGCTGGCCTGGCAGTTTATTGTCAGGCTTGAAAGGCTGTGCAAGCTGGTGCATTTGTTGTGGTGTTCTGTCAGGAGGATATGCCGGGTGTGGAGGGCCTGGTGAATTGTTAAACTGCTGTGGTTGTGGGGGCATTGGTGGAGGAATCGTTCTTCCCATTTGATGCATGCCATCACCAGCAACGGGACCTTCATAACTTCTTCCTTGAGGGTTGCGTCCAGGGTAAGGGGCATCTGAATATGAAGGAGGTCCATACTGGGGATATTTGTCCCGGCCAGCCGGTTGATCTTGAGCAGCAGGATTTGTGCCCTCGCGTTTAGCATCGCCATTTGGTGCTTTGTTAGACCCTTGGACGAAGGCAATCCGCTCCGAAGGTAACAAAGTGACTAAATCACGAAGGAAATAGTTGGGTACACCCAGCGGCTGTGTGAGACTCGGCACAGGGCCATTGCCCTGTGCTGCTGCTTGCAACTTCTTCGCTCTATTGTCGTAGTAATCTGCGGTCTCGTTGTCGTGGAATGCACGGAAACACATCGCGGCCCTGGAGCAGGCATCAGCAGCGTCCGCAAGCTGATCGTCACACCGTTCGTAGACACAACTCAAACCTTCCCATGCAGCGGCAGTTCCTGGCAGGTTCTCATTCAATTGAAGTCTAAGAGCCTGTGAGTATGCAGCTAAGGCATCGGGAAGTTGTTTCAACTCCAAGTAAAGCTTTCCCACTGCCAACCAAGTTATTGGCAGGCTGGAGGCCCTTCTCAAAGCAATCTGGTAGGAGTCGTATGCGGCACGAGGCAGGTCAAGAAGATTATAGGCTTTACCAAGCAAGTACCAAGGTAAGAAGTCGCCTGGCGAATTCTCGTTCCCGTCATCAGACTCCTTGGGCTCTCTCAATTCTTGAGGCTCAGCTTCAACCACCTTTGTTAAGAGATCCACAGCCTTCTCAGTGTTTTCCTTGTTGAAGTTCAACAAAAGCAAATATGCATGAGTGATGAGGATGCGAGGAGAAGGACCAACTGCCACCTCGGCCCGTTCACAGGCCTCCAACGCCTCATCAATACGGTTGGCCCGCTCTTTCGCAGTTGCAAAAGCACACCAGAGTGCAATGTACTCATCAGCACGGGCCAATGGTGGAGGTGGTAACAGGAGTGTAGCGGTCAACTCTGCAATCAGAAGATCAATATTGCCGTCAGCAGCAGCAATGGCCGCCAACTCTGCATGAGCATTACGCGCCGTCTCCACGTCGACCTTGGAGAACTCTGCAAGCAGCAGAGGTAGAAGCAGAAGACAATGCGTCAATGCGTTGGCCGCCTGAGCTCTTGCGCCAGCGCGGATAAGTGTCTGTGCCAGTAAGAGACAGAGGGCAGGGTCGTTGGGTTTGAGTTGCATGGCCAGTTGGATCAGCTGGTGTGCCTGTTCATTGAGTCCAACCAACAAGTATGATTCCGTGAGCTCGCGGTAGTACTTCAGGCTCTTGGTGAGTTCCGGAAATTGCTCGGCGGCTCTAGTGAGGCGCTGAATCGATGTTTGTGACCCGACGGTTTCATTGGCGCTGATATCATTCATTCGGAGCAGAAAACTCCACCCGATGAGAGCATCCACAGAATCGGGTGTGTGTGTTAAAGCTGACTCAAACAGCTTCATTGCAACGGCAATCATTCCAATGGTGGTTGCGCAGTTACCTATGGCAATCCAAGTGTCGGCGGCCTGAACCATATAAGAATCTTGTGGAGCGGAGGGCGCATGGCTGTGACGTTTCAAAGCTCTGGGAGATGTGGAAGCGGATCGTTTGCCCATGTTCACGGGCGGTTAACTATGATAGGATTTGGTAAAGAAGTGTTGAACGTAGAAGCGGATGTCAAAGATGGAAGAGGCGCCAAAGATTAAGGTGGAATGCAGCGGTTGAAAGGATAGAAAGATTAGTGCAACGGATTTGGCGGCGTGGATTGCTATAATGACAAGAAGAAAAGTAGCAAGGAGGAAAAAAAAGCCACTTGGGCAGTGGTAGTGAGCGAGCGAAGTCTGAAATGCCTAAATTTAACAAGCAAGACATCAGGTGCATGGCAATAAGGAGGTGCATGCATTGTACGTATGTATGTTAGGTATGCAATGCATGGACACAATTAAATGTTAGGGACGTAGGCGCATGCCAGTCGGTGCTTCGCGGTAAATCATGGAGGCATTCATGTATTGAAGAACATTCGGTGGTGCGCGAGTTCGTAACCCACACACAGGGTCAACATATGGGTGTCCTTCCCCCTCGTTGGCTCCAAGTCATCCCTCGTCCCGTTTGTATCTTGTCAAACCTATGCGGGATAAATTCCAACTTGCCGTTATTTGCATCCTTGAATGTCTTTTGTATATGTGCATGCACCTGCTTTTCAATTCTGCAGTGCTTGCGCCAGCCTATCTTTCGCACTTGATGTATCACCTCTAATTACTCCATACATGTCTTGGTGTGAAATTCCATCTCTAGACCACCTCTAAATGCTGGGAGGTTCGTGTCCACACCTTCAATCTCCAGGGATAAGCCCGCTCCACTGGTTACATTCCCATTTGACTTCTTACTTTACGATGTGATAGACCTCTCACTGCATACTCATACTCTGCGATCGCCCTCTGGTCCTTCCTCATACATTACAACTGGCCGCCCCAGCGGATGTATTCAATACGGTGACAGGGAAGGAAATCCGATGTGTATTCCGATCTACAGGTCTGATACTTAGGAAACAAAAGCTAAAGATACAAAAGACGTTGTCTGGAAATTTCTCATGGAATAATGTTTGGTGGATTAACTTGACCCATGCAAGCATACAAGGTATTGTTTTTCTCTGGAATTTCGCACTTGCTCGGAATTAGTTTCTGGAGACGATTAGTACACCAGCGTTGTTTGACACCATTCCACGAAATGTAGTCAGTTCGAAACCTTTTACGTCAAACAGCTAATGCCTGTGCAATTCAACCATTCAATAGGGTGTAGTAGTGGCAACCTGCCACAAGCAAATAGTTGGAATTTGGTTATGACACAGTGTTGCCATGCGCATACTGGTGTTAGTTTCATGATCTGGAACCCATGGATGATGCGCATGTCCCTATGCAAGATGCTTCCAGACGCATGCTGCCATGCACATGTTCGACGCAATGTACCTGCACCACTCGCTAGTGCCTCCTGGGTAGACGAACGTCATCTTGCTAGCAATGTTGTTGAATTTGGCCGTTGGTGCGATCAGGTTCGTACTTAATACATCACCAATATCCCTCAGGTGTAGATTGCTCGCTAGCAATTGCCCATCCAAGTTGATCTGTATTCATGGTCATGTTTATCATGTGAATTGCTTAAGAATGTCAAAATTGACACCTTCACCACTTCGTATTCAGGTCCATCTGAGTTTTTCCATACATAAACAAGTGCACTGTGAATGTTAAAGGAGCGAAGGCTTAGAATCTTTGGTGTATGACTGTTGCATTACTTGGAGAATCATTATTTATTTATCTTGGATATAAATTGGAGGAGGAGCGTGCGCAAGTCGATGGTAGATCGTAAGACTCCTACGCAACAGACCAAGAAATACTACCGGCATGTTAAAGATAGTCTAACTTCAATAGCCTGCATGACGCATTGTTCGAGATGTACCCGCATGTGCTATGCTCAGCGTGAACGTTTTTATTGCAGCCTGCATGGCCATTAAAATTAACGAGGTTGCAGCACTTTTCCGCAACTTCCATCCAAGAGAGATCACCACTCTCCTAACCTATTATTCATTTACCATCCCAGACCTGTTCCTCCCCTGGTTTAAGATATGCAGCTTGTTCTATATTTAACATCCCATCGCTTTCTCATTGCTTTAACATTTCACTTACTTCCGGCTTTCATTTTCATAATGCATCCGTGTGTCCCCTTCATATACCTTGTTAAAATACTATGGAGGACTTCCATGCAGCCGCACATTAATTATGCCGCTAAGCATCCTGTACGTCCACGCCATTGATTACGAGCGCATCATTCTCAATTGGGAACAAGGTCCCAATATTATCCACTGCCCGACCATTTGATTCATCTGATATATTCGAGGTGTTTATCTGACTGCTCGTGAGTGTATGATGGTATTGATCAACGCAAAGAACTACATATTCATGTAGGTTGTGTAGCAAGGCAATGAAATATTTACCCTGAACCAATTTGCAGTTTACCGTTTGTTAAATATGTACCATTTCGAAATTTAACCATGAGTGCGTCGACTGACCTCATACCATGCGCGATGCCCAACCCGACCATATACATTGCCTCTTTCTTCGACAAACTGGCCGTAATTTCCGCCACTAACTTGATTCGGTATTTATATAGAGTGTTTGGGTGACCATGCGGCAAAATCCTTTGGAACAATGAGCTTGTATGAGGTCGTAACTCCGACACGAGCATAATAACATTGCGCCCGTCATTGGCTTTAGTGAACTACACACACACATCTTGTTGATCCCAACATAATACCATCGATCCGACTGACAGAAGACGGAGTGATTACGTCGACTTTATGGGTGGATGTATTTATGAAGTGGTGTCTGCTGTGCCTGGCGGTCCTTAGGCGCAGCATTAAATCATCTGCTGAAGAGCTGCAGCAAGCGGCATGCACAGTTGTCAGAAAGAAAATGACCTATTGCCCGGTGTGTCCACTAGGTAGTGGGAGGAAAAATAAAAAAAAAAAAACAATACGGAATGGTCCTTTGCAACACAATACCCTAGTTGCTCAATACAACCCGCACTGTTGCTGTGGGTTTGTCCGCGGCGCATTTTATTTGGTGGGTCATACACTCCAATGGGGCGAGGTGGTTGGTTAGCCAGGGGCACCGTTAATAAGGTTTTTACCCAAAAGTTGCTGGGACAACTATGATCTAAGGAATGGTCCATAGCACTAGTACGTCCCCAAACGTTCTAGATACATGGCAGAAGCAAGTCTGCTGCACATGATAAGAATTTGACAAGGCATGGAACTATGGTTTCTGCGGCATTAAGACCGATTGTAAGATCTGTAACAAAGCGTACTAAACATCAGACGTTCATGATGCACAGCTGCCCATGTTAATGTGTGAGAAGCATGCTTCCACCTGTAGTACATCCAGCGGCCCACGTCACCCACCGGTGAAACGTAAACTTGCAGCATGTCCTCTTGGCGCTCGCATAAGTCGAAGCACGCAAATGCACCTTTGGCGTCAATTTGTTTATTAACACACGACTTTGCCGAGAATTCCAGTCCCCGGTCCGAGTCACGTGATCTAATGGCTATCGACAAACGACAAAAGTTGCCAACTGTACTCTCAACCGGAAAATCTCCCCCTCCCCTCCCTTGGGGTGCACGGGTGTTTTATATGCACGATATATATATTCTAAAATCTTACAAAATGTTATAGTCACGTGCATCATCATCACCAAACTACAAATGAATAAGTTTCTCTATTCGGTGTCCAGGCGCCTTAGTCTACTAAGACCGGTCTCTTGTATTCGATATAGATCTCCTATCGTGACTTGGCGACCTCGTTTTGTCTCCACAGTCCCAAGCAGTCGCATCTCGCTGCTCATCGCGGACTCTCTTCTACCTAAATGTGGATCATGTGGAGTGCTACTTCAGAGCGAAAATCCTGACAAAATGGGATATTTTGTGGACACTAAAAACACTAGTAGCGCAAAAGCTTTCACTAAGGAAGAAGATTTCGTCCACCAGCGCCTTCTTCGCGCCATGTCTGACCAAGACAAATTGCTACTACTTAATGGAGCTTCCATGTCAGTACCAGATGCCCAAAGCGAGTTATCAAAAAGGAAGAAACACGACCCAGACGCCAAGGTCCAGTGTACTAGGTGTCGAGATGCATTATTTCGTTCCAAGTTTGTCCCCGACCAGTATAAAGTGGACTCAGTGACTGAAGTTATGGAGAACATTCCTCCTCATGCCAATTTGGTGTATGTTGTTAGTGCAATGGATTTCCCCATGTCTATCAATGAAGATGTGTTCAAATACCGTGGAGCTAGTACCATGATGTTTGTTGTGACCAAACTGGATCTTTTTTTCGCTAATAAAGCCATGGCTGCCAAATATGGTCTCCAGTTTTTCCACGATTACTTCTGGAGAACATATAAGGTACCGCCAGAGAATGTCTTTTGTGTTTCTGGCACCGTGGACTGGCACACAGAGAGGTTGTATCAAGCTGTTCAAGATAATCTGTTCTTCATTGGCTGTGTTAATAGTGGTAAGTCTACGTTGATTCTGGCCCTCTTACATATTGCCCAGCAGAACCGGCAGAAGCTCCCAAATGCTCGGAGAGACCGAATGGCGCAAAGATTGGATGACATGGCCATCTCTAATAATAAACCTACCACTCGCCAGGCTCTTGCCAAACACAATTTGGCAGCCATCAACACTTTCAAAAAACTTCATGGTCCGGGTACTTCGTACATGCCAGGATTCACACGAGGCAACCTTCCATTTGAGCTTTCTCGAAACGTGACCATTTACGATGTTCCTGGGTTTGCTTCTTCGAAAGCGTCCCAACTCTACGAGTTTATGCATGCCAATGCCATCAAGTCCATTCAGAAGGGCCAGAAAATGCACAAGAAGGGCACATACAAGTCACACTACGAAACTGCCAGGGGGGGCCAGGTTGTGACGGTTGGAGGACTCTTTTTTCTCCAGGTTCCGCAAAATGTCATGTTACAGGTCCGGAATGTCGTAAATCACAAGATGCATATTTTTAAGAACATGGAGAAGGCACTCCAACTTTGGAACGATCCACATTCCAACCCGGCCCTTCGTGACGTGTTTGCGGTGGATTCTTCGAAAACTCAATTGGTCAAGTACATTATTCCATCGTTCTACGGTAGTGTGGACCTAGTGATCCGGTCGGTCGGATACATCACCATGACACCAACCGGCAAGTTCAATGCCCATCAGCCGTTTACGGTGTATTTGCCGGAAGGACTCGAGGCTATCATTCGCCAGCCTATTACGCGATACATTACGAGGACTTTGGCAGGTCGAGATGCACAGGGGAATGTTCTAAAGAAGGAAAATTGGAGGGAGAAGAGCGTGACAGAAGTGAAACGGTATACTGGCAAAAGCCCGTTTGTGAGCCGTCTAATTCCAGGTGAGGGTCCAGGCAACGACGCCGAGATTATGCAGAAATATGTGCAACAAGTGAAGGGCCACGCGGTTTCTCATGCGACAGTTTCCGACGAAAACCAATATACTAATTGGGTGTAAAAAGGGCCATTCTGGATGGTGTCCAAATTCATGTACATAGATGCGGAGTTCCAGATATTCAACGCAATTGTAGGTCTCGGCTCGTTCACATTCAACAAGCATTGTGGGGCGCATGCTGCCGCATGCTAACACATGGTGACCCATTCCGTCTATTGCAAAAGACCACATGGCAACCACAGACGATAAGTGTTAGAGTCGCAACAAGCGCAACCACATCCACCCTCCGATTAGTCCTAAATTACACACCAATAGCAACCCCAAGCGCGAAATGATAATTCCTAAAGTGGCAACATGCAACCCAGTGCGCTAGTCACTGCATGGATCGACAAATGTAGGAATTGGGTAACCGCGCCAGATCTCAGATAGATTTTGGGGCCCTGGACGCGTCGAAGGAGGTCTTGGGAAATCGCGGACGTCAACACCTTCGTGCATGCAATGCATGAAGCCATGCACAGCATCCATGACAAAAGTTTCATCGCAGCATTGAACCTTCGCGTGCCTAGTATATATACATTGTACTGGGTTCTTTCACTAGACAACGTTTTTCACTCATTTTTGAAGTTGCCAACTGGGTATCAGTAAGTTCACTGGTGTCATGATTCGCAGTCAAAGCATAACGTTGGCCGACAAGCGCAAAACTGGGCTTTTGAATTCCCTCCGTAATAGGAAATCCTCGTCAAAAGACTTGAATGGCTTCCTCAAAACCAGGACACTCAATGAGACCAATACAGATGTCAATAAGCGTCACTCGGTGATGTTAATGTCGCCCAAAGAGAAAGATTATCAGCATCACACCAAGGAAAACAAGGAAAACAAGGAAAACAAGGAAAACAAGGAAAACAGAGCCAGTTATAGACTCAGCTATAAAGAGGAAATCAAGAGCATCAAAAAAGATGAGAACCAACCGGAAATCGTCCGGGACAGCATCAGCGGAAAGGAGAAGAGTGTATCAAGAAGGGCGCTGAGGATTTTCCGCCTGAGAGTAACTCCTCCATCGAGTGAGAAGACCATAGCTACAGCAGGCCTGGAGCCCAGTGATGTGGTGTCCATGGAGACACTCAGTTTGGATCCGTTATCACCCAACACACCCATCAACATCAAGTTGGAGACTTCAGAGTTGAGTCCTCTCACGTTCCAGGAATTTGCCAGCTACTTGCAGAACTTTGACGATGAGCCTTCTACCCCATCCAAATTGCACCGTACTGTTAACATCGCCAACATTCAAGACTTAATCAACAGCATGGATGAGAAGATCTTGCCGCTTGGGAACCGCAAGTCGCTAGATGTGGAAGCCAATGAGTTCAAGCAATTACAGACACAGTTGAGCAAGCAGCCGCATGACTTGAACTTATACTTGGTTGAAAACGCTATGTTCATGAGCTTTTTTCAGCGCAGCTCCGACGAGGCCATCCAAAGACTGACTAGATATTGGGATGAGATTGACGTGACTGAGACATTCAAGATGGAAAAGTATCATTTGGATGACAACATCTACATGCATATGTAACAAGGGTATGGGTGATTTTGAATTATAGATTCTGTAGAACTGTAGGAGATATTCCATGTGCTGTTTACTTAATTTGTCATATCTCGTCTCTCATTCTCATGTCTCTTCTCATCGTCAAATACATTCCTCTACACGTTTCATTTCCCTATCTCACATTCCATTTCTGATCTTACAATTCATGTGCTCGTCATTTCCATTGTCAATTTGGAGCCGCTTATGCTTTACCTCGGCTATCTCTTCTTTATGCTTAGGTTACCCTAAATGGTTCTAATGATAATAAAGTACTGTGACGTGCCGAAAAAATTTGTTATTGTTTGAGGAAATAAACTCTAATGTCGTATTCCGCATCCACTATTCTATAATTTTTTAACTGTATTTTTTTTATTTTTGTTTCCTCCTTTCATTCTTGCTTAATTTACCCTCATTTCTCTCTATTTAAGGCATTTCTGAATAGTTTCGTAGCTCATTTTCAAAAGTGCACCCGTACACCACCAACTTACTTAGGTCAAAATTTCCTCGACAAAGACAAATCATCACCAAAATGTCTGCTAGAGAGGAGTCTGACGCCTCTGCATTGCTCTCTTCATTGTCGTTGACTGGCGCCTCCGGTGCTAAGGACTCTAATGATGTGGAACTCCCAATTACAGAGGAGGCAGAGACGAAGACTGAATCGAAAGAAGCTGAATCGAAGTCTCCAGCTGAACCAACAAAAGGCGAGCCAAAGACTGAATTGGAATCCGAATCCAAAGCTGAGCAGGACACACAGTCAAATGATGGAGCAGAATCTGCCGCAGTAGGAGAAGCTGAACCAAAAGAGCCAGAATCAAATTTGATCAAATCAACATACGAAGTCAAGGTCAAATTGGCAGACTTGCAAGCAGACCCTAACTCTCCACTATTCTCTGTCAAGTCGTTCGATGATCTCGGACTTAAGGAAGAATTACTCAAAGGCTTGTATGCCATGAAGTTTAACAAACCCTCCAAAATCCAAGAGAAGGCATTGCCTCTCTTATTGAAGAACCCTCCAACTAATATGATCGGACAGTCTCAGTCGGGAACAGGTAAAACCGCTGCTTTCTCCTTGACCATGTTGTCCAGAGTTGACGAAACTGTAAACAACGTCCAGGCCATTTGCTTAGCTCCAGCCAGAGAGCTTGCAAGACAAACGCTTGAAGTCATTCAGACCATGGGCCGTTTCACCAAAATCAAGAGCAGATTGATCATCCCTGGCACCTACTCGCATGAAACCACTTTCAACGAACAGATCTTGGTGGGAACTCCAGGAACGTTGTTGGATCTCATTAGAAAGAGAAGAGTCAATGTAAAGAACGTCAAAGTGTTCGTGTTGGACGAAGCCGACAATATGTTAGATGCACAGGGGTTGGGTGACCAGTGTATCCGCGTAAAGAAGCTGTTACCTCAAAGTGCACAACTTGTGTTGTTCTCGGCCACTTTCCCTACTGAGGTGAGAGCGTACGCCGAAAAGTTTGTTCCTAATGCCAACTCGTTGGAGTTGAAGCAGGAAGAATTGAACGTGGACGGTATCAAGCAGTTGTACATGGACTGTGACTCTGAAAAGCACAAGTTTGAGGTGTTGTGCGAGTTGTATGGATTGTTGACCATTGGTTCGTCAATCATCTTTGTGCGTAGAAAGGATACTGCTGACCAGTTGTACAGATTAATGACCAAAGAGGGTCACAAGGTTTCTGTTTTGCACAGTGACTTAGATCACGGAGATAGAGACCGGTTGATTGACGATTTTAGAGACGGCAGATCGAAGGTGTTGATCACTACCAACGTTTTGGCCCGTGGTATTGACATTGCATCTGTCTCCATGGTTGTCAACTACGACTTACCTGTGGACAAGGATGGCAGACCAGACCCTTCCACATACTTGCACAGAATTGGCCGTACTGGTAGATTTGGCCGTGTTGGAGTGTCCATCTCGTTTGTTCATGACAAGAAGTCTTACGAGGTGTTGCAGGCAATTCAACAATACTTTGGTAATATCGAGATGACTCGTGTGCCTACGGACGACTGGGACGAAGTCGAGAAGATTGTAAAGAAGGTGATTAAGAGCTAGAACAAAAGTGAGAATAATATACGGAAGACAGTTTTTAAGAATCCATGGTATTCGTAGAGATCTTGTATTTGACTTCATGCATCTCAGTTACTAATTTTAATTTTATCATTATTACTATTGTAACTGCTGTTAATTATGTAACTACCATTTTGTTGTTACTTTTATCATTGTTACTAAATCACTGTTTCTTTGTTACTGTATCATTGTACGAAACTTCCTACGAACATACTCCAACAAATTCCTTTCCATGCCACATCAAATATCAACCATCTTACAAAATCTACTTCACTGGATGCTGACTATATATTTCACCAAAACGTCTCTATGTACACTAGTTCTCAAACACCACCGAAGGCTTGAACCGACGTGGCGCTCTCTTGGCTGCCACACTCCAATCAATGCAATCCCACAAGTTCTCCAAGTATTGCTGCTTGCCAAAAACTCCGTAGTCTCTCATGTATGCTCTCATAGACCCGTCAAGCGCAAGCAATGGCACCAACTTCTTGTCCAGGAACAAAAGTGCCTCCTCGGCCTCTTCAACCGTTCCCAACGTCAACAAGTCCTTTGCTGGAACAACATCCTCCTCCACAACGTCCTCACCTTCTTGCTCTTTGCGTTCCTCTTGTTTTCTCTTTAAGGCAGCTTCCTTGGCAGCTTTCTGCTGCTTCAATTTTGTCACTTGGCCAGATCTGATGGAATCATCTACAATTCCAGCATTGTATGTGTTCACCACAGCCAACTTGTTATACGACAAGTCAGAACCAGAAACGTTACGCAATGTCGACTCGGAGTAAGTTGCCTGAGCCACTAACCATGTGACTCCGTCTCCCTTAATGCTCTTTGCACTGTTGAGCAAAAGTGTTCTGAACTCAGCGATCGATCCAAACGAGTCCACTATCCACTCCACCAATGCCTCATCTCGAGGCTCATTGGAAAATTCAGTAGCAATGCTTGGTGTCTGTAACAACAGTGACTCCTGCGCCTTGACAACACGCAGCTGAGCATCGTCGGCTGTACTAGGTTTCAAAGATTCCAAGCAGAATTGCAAGTTGTGCAACAAGGATGCCTGGGCGTAGATTCCCTCCAAGGCAGGCTTGTTGAACGTAACGGTGATCAACTGGTTCAAGTCTGCGGGCGGGTTGGCCACCTTATTTTCCTCAAGCTGTGTGTTCAAACGGTTGACGATGGCCTGTCCACGACCAAACCATAATTCTTCAATTGATTTGCTCAGGTAGAGGCCGTTAAAATTCTGGTTGGTCGATTTGAGATTTTCCAAGAGCGGGATCGTAGGGAGAATGTACGATACCGATCTGCGGGAAACCAACGAACGGGGGGCCAGAGACCTGAACATTTTATTGGGTTGAAAAAGCTAGAGCTTGTGAGTGTTAAAAAATTGCCTTGAAGTGATGGTGTGCGCACGACCTGGTTCATTTTGATTAGAGTTGGCACTAATCTGGATTTTCGAGTCTACCCCAGCTCACATGCGCGCTTTCTTGCTCTAGTTGTATATTTCGTAGAAGGAAGTATCCTATTATCCGGACAGAAAAGCAATCCTGTCTCCCATGTTAATCTATAATACATACGTGTTAACGATGTGTGTCACCAATGGGTCAAAGCAACTGGTGGGGCAACTGGTGTGGCAGTTTCTTCAGCATTATCTACTTCTTCCAACCTTCAAACTCTTAACTCTTCTTAATAACGACGACCCTGCACCATTTTCCTCTTCCCCGAACGATGGCCTAGCGTATTCTCCAGAGTTGTCATGCGACGACCTTCTAGATGTGGATTCACTCTGGGAGTTCTTGCGGAATTTCTGCACTAATGACTTCTTTCTTCCCAAGCCGTTGGATGGAGGAGTCAAGTAGTCATCACCACGTGGAGCTGGCGCACCATCAAGAAATGTAGAGGTACCCAAGCCCGCAGTGGTTGGGCCATGCACAGGTGCAGCCTTTTCGTTAGCATCGAATGCCAACACAGAAGGATTTAATCTGGGAGTGAATGCGGCTTGTGGATCGTTGGAAGTCCTGTTTGTCTTTAGAACAGGTGCCTGATTATTCTTGTTGGTGCCAACTCTCCCAACAATCTCATTTTGGTCTTCGGAGAAGTTGCCATAAGCTAGGTTCATGCGGTCATTATTATTCACTCCGGGGCCAAATGCTTTCATGGAGGTATTTGGACCATCAGCAGGGAAGGCCATGACTGGCGCATTCTTTTCGTTTTTGTTTCTGTGTGGGGTACATGCGTCGAAGGGTCCGTCGTGGTGGAATCTTCCTCCGTAAAACGCACTAACGTCTAACTTGTCAATAGTGTCCAAGTTCTTGGAGTTGTGTGGTTGGGGAGCCGCCTTTTTCTTGGATGGAGACTTTGTTCTGGAAGACGACTTGTGGTGGTGTCTGCGTTCGCCATTGCTTCGTTCACCGTTGCTGCGATGTCTGGATGAGTCGCTCTGGGAACGATGAGGTCTGCTGCTTCTGGTATGAGAGGAGGAGGAAGGTGGCTTCTCTTGTGGGTATTGTCTGGAGGCAGATTCAGAGCCAGCTGCTTCTTCATATGAAGGAGGGGGGGGCGCGGAAGGCTTCATTTCCCGGGACACTGACGGTTTTTTCTTCTGAGTAGTCAGGGGGGGTGGAGGAGGAGGATCTCTGTGGTGCTTATATTCACCATTCATTGCGGACGCAAATGGATTGTTGGAAGACATTTTTCTTTGGGAGTTAGTAAGGTAGGATTTTAAAAAAAAAAAGGCGGAGGGTGTCACGGAGTAGGAGGCACGCAAGTCAACAAAAGATTGAAGGCTGAAACTATGTCCTGCAGGAAATTGAGGATGAGTGCGCGCCTTGCTATCCAAGAGCAAGCCCAGTGATGGTAGGTCACGAGAGTGTGGACGCGCACGTGAGGCTTAGTGGGGAGGACCGCATAAGGAGACAATAGCTTAGCTAGCCGCAATAGGAGATTGACTGAGCGCTCTAGGCTATGCGTCTGGCTGCATCTTGAAGCTTGGGTTTACGTGAGTCAAGCCTCCCGAAGTCTCAATAAGCGATCAGGGGTATTGGAAGGGACGGCAAGCCGCAAAAAACAACATGAACTGAATAGACGATTGATCGTAATTTGGGATCTGATATGAGGCGAACTTGGTGAAGCTGAAAGGTGATGTGTGTTGAACGGCGAAGTGGGCTTCCAAGATGCTGGAAATGAAAAGTGTGCGCCCTCCAAGGCGTTCAAGCGCTGGATTAGCTGTAAATTTTACACATTCAATGAATTGTGAATCTAGACACTTATATCACTTGCGGCACTAGAAAGCGTAAAATCCTATTGTTTGTGATTTCAGTAGGATTTCTCGCATGCGACAGCTGACAAACAATATCGTGATCGATTTCACTCCGAAGTTTCCCTAGGTGATTCATATCATTCGCATCCACTCTAAACTTTTCTGCATAACTCATTGCTTTCACCTTTCAATTCACGTTTCATTTTCTACTTTGATTTTTCTTCCATTCTCCTTTCATTTCCTCCATTTAATTTCTCCTCTTGCTTCATTCTTATTGTCTAGTTTGCTTGTTATCTTAATCCCCATTATTGATCTTTTCTCTCCTTTGTTCAATAGTTTTCTCGTCTTCAAAGACTGACTTCGTACCTCTGTTCTTTCCGTAATCATTTTATTCTTTGAAATTCCAGGTTTTTTCTCTCCTTGTCTTTGTCATTCTTGTTCCCTCTTCTCTCTCTCTAAATATTTCTATTTCTCTCATTCGTCTCTACTTTTAACCGCCGCAAATCAAATTATACATACCTGTAGTTCACATCACTGTCGCTCCCCGTGCGTGACTGGCCAGGAAACGACGGTCTCGCAAGTGGCGCATCTTCATCATCCAGCAGTTCAATAAGCTGCTTATTCTTCTTGACCCAATCGTCAAAAGTCGAGTTGGTGGAATGGCCCAGACCTGTTGATCGGTTGGATGAACCTGTCACATCTTGCCGGAACGGATTGTTAGACGAGATTCTCCGGCCCGAATCAAACGATTGGTTAGGCTGTTGATACATTGTAAGGGAAAAGCTTGCTTAGAAAGGAAATGGATGTAAAGGTGAAGGTGATCTGGACTCTTGGGCGGGACACGATGTCCTCACGCGTCTATTTTAGAGGCACG
>Ga0160505_100125_pt1 | contig 57644 bp, 36 predicted proteins | sample DIDeMG_FD_108225 | JGI IMG/M metagenome (GOLD analysis project Ga0160505, IMG submission 108225) | Enriched chicken feces microbial communities from UW Madison campus, WI, USA - DID2874_E49_Stillage MG | ecosystem: Host-associated > Birds > Digestive system > Large intestine > Fecal ... | reverse complement strand
GACTGGCCAATCGGAATGCAGGCTCGACCAACGCCCTATGAGTCATTCATCTAACGCAACGAGAATTGAGAGTAAGACCAGACTTAAACTACCAGAGAAACTCCTGAGCCCCGCAGGAGCCAAATACCACTCAGTATGACATATCAATGGAGTCGGAGATGTGGAGACACGCCAGATAAGACCGCATGAAGGGTGACTCGGACAAAGGTGACTCGGATAGCCCGAGGGCTGACTCTCTCAGTACACCCTCGGAAATCCTTCAGATTTTTATGATTCAGTCACGTGGCACACAGTTAACTTACCCCCGGCACCTTTCCCCTCGCCGGGGTCTCTGGCTGAAAAAAAACCATATATCAACCTAACCTGTCCTCAGAACTTCCATCATTGTTCACATCCTAAAAGATGCTTTCTCGTTCTGTCCGTGCATTGAGGCACGTTCCAACTCCAGTTCTCTCCAGATCTTATGCTCTTTCCTCTAGGGCCCAGGCCCTCATCTCCAAGCCTGTCAGTGAGGTTGACCCAGAGATGGCTCAGATCTTGCAAGAGGAAAAGGACAGACAAAGAAACTCCATCACTTTAATTCCTTCCGAGAACTTCACTTCGAAGGCTGTCATGGACTTGTTGGGTTCCGAGATGCAGAACAAATACTCTGAGGGTTACCCAGGTGAGAGATACTACGGTGGTAACGAAGTGATCGACAAGGCTGAATCTCTTTGCAGAAAGAGAGCTTTAGAGGCCTTCAACTTGGACCCGGAGCAGTGGGGTGTCAATGTGCAACCATTGTCCGGTGCTCCAGCCAACTTGTACGCTTACTCCGCTATTTTGGAGGTTGGTGACAGAATCATGGGTTTGGACTTGCCTCACGGTGGTCACTTGTCCCACGGTTATCAAACCCCAACTGCTAAGATCTCTTACATCTCCAAGTACTTCCAGACCATGCCTTACCGTTTGAACGAGGAGACTGGTTTGATCGACTACGACACCTTGGAGAAGAACGCCATTTTGTTCAGACCAAAAGTGATCGTTGCCGGTGCCTCTGCATACTCTAGAGTCATTGACTACAAGAGAATGCGTGCTATTGCAGACAAGGTTGGTGCTTACCTTTTGTCGGATATGGCCCATATCTCCGGTTTGGTTTCTGCCGGTGTCACCGACTCTCCATTCCCATACTCTGATATCGTCACTACTACCACCCACAAGTCTTTGAGAGGTCCACGTGGTGCCATGATTTTCTTCAGAAAGGGTATCAGAAAAGTCACCAAGAAGGGTAAGGAGATCCCATACGACTTGGAGAGAAAGATCAACTTCTCCGTGTTCCCAGCCCACCAAGGTGGTCCTCACAACCACACCATCTCTGCTTTGGCTGTCGCTTTGAAGCAGTGTACCTTCCCTGAGTACAAGCAATATCAGCAAGAGGTTGTTGACAATGCTAAGGCATTTGCTGATGCCTTGAAGCTGAAGGGATTTAACTTGGTTTCCGACGGAACTGACACTCACTTGATTCTCGTGGACTTGCGCTCCAAGGGTATCGATGGTGCCCGTGTGGAGGCTGTCTTGGAGAGAGCTAACATTGCTGCTAACAAGAACACTGTGCCAGGTGACAAGTCCGCCTTGTTCCCAAGTGGATTGAGAGTTGGTACTCCAGCCATGACCACCAGAGGTTTTGGACCAGAGGAATTCGCCAAGGTTGCTGAGTACTTCCAGAGAGCCGTGGACATCTCCATTGCTTTGAAGGCACAGGAGCAGGGTACCGTTGCCAAGGAGTTATTGGCCAGCTTCAAGAAATTGGCCGACGAAAGTGCTGATGTCAAGGCCTTGGATGACGAGGTGAAGCAATGGGCTGCACAGTACCCAGTTCCAGGCGACCTTTAATATATATAGTAGGAGTACTGATGACTTGAATAGCACTTCATGTAGCAACAGATCAAGATAGTGACTGGAGACATGAAAGTTTTCCATGGTTATTCCCATAACTTGTCACATTGGTGCATTGAAAATCAACAGTATAATAAGACATCAAATAATAAAAACATAATTACTAACATAAAAACAACAAACTAAAATCAATTACAGTAGAAATTCTCTAAATCGTATTTATTCAACATTATTCGTCGTCAATTTCCTTTCATAGAACTCCATCCCCAGACCATGGCGTGCACACAGACCTTCCAATAAACCTGGAATCACCATTGGCATATTTTATCAAACCTTCACACGATGCCGGCAGCCAATGAATATCCCCAGGATTCTGTTCTACCGCAGTCTCATTACTCATGGGGGACGCAAAACGCCATTTCGTGGTCCAAACATGGCTTCGTCACTTATGCTATGCCACCTGCTACTTCAGGGTTCAATTTGTACATGACATATTTGGAAAATGTGGACGGCAAGGACTGGCAATTGGCTCGGCCACAGGGATTGACTATAAAGCCACTGGAGGACAGTGGAGTGCCTGAGCTCTCTATGGTGCAATGGAGCAACTTGCTGACTGATTTGGCAGTGTTTGATGAGCAAGGGAACTTCTACATTCTTTTGGCTGGTGTTGGGCTCCTCAGTAGCAAAGGAAAGGGAAATGGATCGCTGAATGGAAACGGTACATCGATTGGTGCCTCTAATGGACATAACAACGGAAGTTCCAACGGAAATGGTCACATCAGCGGAAACTCCAATGGAACTGCAGTTAATGGAAGTCAAAATGGGGCCAGCAAGCCCAATCCAGACGATCTGGAAGGTCCTTCGTACGAATTGACTTCATATAACCATACGGAAATGATTTTCCGAGACATTTCGCCAACGAATGGTCCACCGCACAGCAGATGCGTTGCATTTAAGTGGCTTGGGATCGAAAAGCCGCAGATCATCAATAAGGCAGCTGAGTTGGCGCTGGATGGCCGTAATTACTCATATGGAGTCCACCAGCACCAGATTCCGAAGCTTGCTCATCCGATTGCAACCAAGCAGGCATGTGTTGCGCTCAGACAAAACGGTATTTTCAACCTCTACTACCAGGGAGAACACAAGGTGGAATACCACAAATTGTCGGTGAATTTGGCAGCTGACGGCTCCGAAGGATATATTTACTTCTCCCATGCTTCCATAGGGTTTTCAGCCGACCGTAAGATCATTGTCGTGGCATATGAGGCTGGATCGAAAATGGTCTATACCTACTCCATTTCTGTTGATTGGGGATTCTTGGTGGACTCGGCGGTGAAACAGAAGACCGATCCACACTATCACACACCGAAGGAGGGCCAGAAACTTCCCCGAATGACCGCACAACTTCTTCACCAAATGGCTCCCGTTCCTAATGCTACTGGTGAATTATCTGCCCAGCTGATGAAGCCATCGATTGAGGTAAGTCGGTTGAAGCTGATTGACGTTGTCTCGCCATACTATAACGTTGGGTCTGATTTAGAGATTCTTCTAAGCTACGATGTTATATCTGGCAACGCGTACTCGAGCACAATATTTCGCTACCACTTGAAAGACTGTGCCGATTCCATGGAAGATGTGTTTGCAAACATAGCAGGAGACGATCCCGTGGAGAAGGGCAAGGTTTACTCACTAGTCATCCAGGATAAGATGACGGTGGGAAAACGCTTACAACAGATCAATACCTTCGTGGCAGATTCGCTCATTCTCATAATCTATGAGGACGGAACTATTGATGCGGTGGATAGATCCACATGGGCTGTCATGGGTGCTACTGAAACTCCTGTCAAAGATGAAGACATGGATATTAAGGGCCTGTCTTATCCACAGCAATTGAAGACAATTCTTGACTGTGGTTTCAGATTCCCAAGATTCAGGGAAGATTCGGCAGTATCGGGCCCCTTGATGGTCTCAATTTCACCAAACATGACTTGCATGGCTGTTCAGAGATTTGGAGGTGATACTTCTCTTGAATTGAAAGTGATGAATCATCCACATGAAGCACACGACACTCACCTTACAGCCATTGGAGTCGCATACTCTCACGCCCATGCATGCTACGCTAACACAAGCTCCGACGATATAATAGTATTGATTCGAGAAGAGTTAGAAAGACTCTCTGATCCGACTTTGAGTAATAAGCTTGTCGAGCAATTAATCATTGAATCGCACAGAGCTATCAACTTCCAATTAAACTCTTTCAGCAAAGAGTCCGTCGATAAACTTCTTTCAAATCCGCCAATGCAGAAGCTACTTTCTTTGCAGCTTGCAGTTAGTGAACACCATACTCTGAACCGTGCCATTCGTGATTTGGCATGGGTGGTATTGAACTTGAGATCGACCAGTTTTGGAATTATGTTTTCCTTGTCTAGCATTTACCGTCAGATTTCCAAGAAAAAGCCCGTGGAAGACAGTTTGGAGGACTCCATTAGTCGAGCCGAATGTATCATTCTGTTAGTTGGTAATGTCAAGTGGCTCATTGACCTAATTGTGTATCTCAACCAAGAATTACTTCAGTTGGCCCTTACAAGATCCAGACCGGAGGGGTCGTTGATCAATATCCATAACTCTGTGGCACTTCCAATCATCATGAGCAAGGTTCCTCGGTTGTTCCTCATGTACGCTCTCTCTTCAATCGGCAAAACACACGAGATTTTGAAAAAGCTCCAAAAAGATCTTAGCGAGAGCAACAAACTCTTCACGCCGATGAAAGAGGCATTGAACAGATTCTTTGGAGCTTGCAACTCCCTGCCTTTGAACTTGAGTATTTTCGAAAGTTTCTTGCGTGAGGTGGAGATCTTAGTGAGCAAAGAAGTGGCTACCCGTGCTCAACTGGACAGTTCCATTCCACTCAAGTTGGAGCAGCACCTCTTCTGCCTTGGTGTTATCCCTGATGGTATTCGAAATATAGCTAATATGACCATTGAGAGACATGCTGCTAGCATTAACCGAGACATGAAATTGTCCGAATTATATTTCTACGATTCGAGCTGGATTGATGTTGGAATTGCAACTCGGGAGTTTCCCAAGGACGAAAGAGTAAAGGAGGTGTTTAAACCAACGCAAATCAGACTACAATACTCTCCACATGAGTCTGTGGATGCTTTGCGAAAGGTGATCATTTCTGCCTCATCACCAATCACCAGTGGCGGAGTGTCCGTTATGGGAAGAGGTTATGATTCCTCTAATAAGGTTAGAAAGTGTACGAGATGTCGATCAGTTTCTTTGGTTGCAGACCCACTAGTATTTGATGCACCCAGTACTATTGGTCTATGGACCATGGTGTTTCAACGTACATGTATTTGTGGAAGCACATGGGTGAATTGCTCTTGAGAATAAAAAGATTTTTATGTTAAATACGCGGTGGAAAGAGTCGATGTCCACCTTAGGAGCTTGAAGATGTCGTTCTTGATTTGTACAAGCTCAACTTGTGATCGACACGTTGCACTAATAAAAGGCACTAATTGTGGGCATTAATACTAAAGGAAATCCAACTTCGTGACTGAGCTTCAAGCATGGAGAAATAGGGGTTTACTTTACTAATAAGAAAATTTGTCGAGAACAAATGATTGAATGAATCTTACAATATTCACTGGTGGTCTACATTTCTATTTCCACACATCGACAACGGTGAACCAAAAACCTCAATGGAGAAGAAAAGAGAGGACATGCTATAAACAGAAAATTGATTACACTTAATCTAACAAGCACATAAATTAAAAAATTAAGCCAATAGCATACAACTGCAAAGCACCTCCCATACCACCTCTATTGTATCTCCGGAGGCACGGGTGTCGGACATGAAGAAAAGAAAAAATGTTAACATCTCCACCACTACATATCACCATCGAAAATGTCATACTTTCTTGGAAATACAAGCCAGTATAGCTACGTGGAGGTCAACCCAGAGAAAGTCAAACTAGCTGATGTTCAGTTCACGGTAGTGGCATCCACCTTCAACAGGTTGTTGGCTCGGTGTCTGGAAAAATGCATAGCTCATGAATATGGTGAGAGTGAGTTGAACACGGGAGAGGCGTCTTGTGTGGACAGATGTGTTGCCAAATATGTGAAGGCCAATGCTTTAATCGGTCAGCAGGTCCAGTATGCCATGAGACCAGATACGATGCCAGAGTACCAGAAGGTTGCGTCGATGCTTCCGCCTAAATGATCATGTTAAATGAGCATTCTATGGGTAATGATAACGAGACTTTAGAGCAGGAAGGTTTCATTTGGTATAAGTTTCTAGAATAATCAGTTGCTGGTCGGAGAAAGTAAACGGTTTATGGAGGTTTGATGACAGCCTAATGACAACTCCACTCGTATGCTAGCCTGTGATGTCAGCCAGTACATTCATAAACAGGAATCTTTATGATTATTGATATCTTGCCATGGTCTTCTATATGTTGACATTATTATTGGATCGCTTGGAGCTACAGTGATGGGTCATATGCATTGGAAGTCCATCAAATCACCAGCCTGCACATTTGTATATAGCATAAGAACCAGATTCTCCAAGTAATTTTACCATTTGTATGATGTAGAATATCATCTATAGACCCATGAATTGATCAATTATTCCCTTAAGAGTTGTTAATATGCACTTTTTTCTAGTTAATCCAATTCTTTTAACATATAACATAAACCTAATCTTCTCTCAATCAATCTAGTTTTATTCGGGATATTCACTAACAAAACTTCTTAGACCTACATCATCCCAAGTTCATTCTTCTACTAATTCCAATACTTAGTACGTTGCATTTACACATTATGGATTGGCTAATGACTATCTAAATCACAACTGGCCCTTAGTGTGGAAGATGGACAAGGCCTCGGCAATTCTGGCGCTCATGGTCTTCTCACCCTCTCTGACCCACACTCTTGGGTCGAAGTACTTCTTGTTTGGCTTGTCCTCACCCTCTGGGTTACCAACTTGAGTCAACAAGTAGTCCTTCTTGTTCAAGACGTAGTCACGGATACCGGCAAGGTAAGCGTACTGACAGTCAGTGTCCAAGTTGACCTTGACAACACCATTCTTGATGGCAGTGTCAAACTCCTGCTGGGTAGAACCAGAACCACCGTGGAACACCAAGAACAATGGGTGCTTAGAATCGCTAGAGATCTCCTTCTTGGCGTAAGACTGGTGCTCACCCAAAATCTCTGGTCTCAAAACAACGTTACCTGGCTTGTAAACACCGTGCACGTTACCGAAGGCAGCGGCAATGGAGAAGTTTGGAGAGATTGGAGACAAAGCCTTGTAGACGGCGAAAACAGTCTCTGGCTGAGTGTACAAGGACTCCTTGTCAACGTTCTCGTTGTTGACACCATCCTCCTCACCACCGGTGATACCAATTTCCATCTCGAGCCACTGGTTCAACTTGGCCATTCTCTTGAAGTACTTGACACAAGTAGCGATGTTCTCGTCATCGGTCTCCTCAGACAAGTCCAACATGTGGGAAGAGAACAATGGGGTGCCGTTGGCAGCGAAGAACTCCTCGTCAGCCTTCAACATACCGTCGAACCATGGCAACAACTTCTTAGCACAGTGGTCAGTGTGCAAAATGACTGGGATACCGTAGGCTGGAGCAATGGATCTGATGTAGTGAGCAGCAGCAATGGAACCAGCGATGGAGGCATTCTGGTCAGTGTTAGACACACCCTTACCGGCAAAGTAAGCAGCACCACCCTGAGAGGTCTGCAAAATGATTGGCGACTTGTTGTCTCTGGCAGCCTCCAAGGAAGCAACAACAGTGGAGGAAGAAGTCACATTGATAGCTGGGATAGCAAAGCCCTTCTCCTGGGCGTAGAGGAACAAGTTTCTAACGTCGTCACCGTAGATGACACCGGACTTTTTCAAAACTTCAGCCATTGTGATTTAATTGTTGGGAATTATATGGAATGAAGAAATAAGAATATCGACGAGGAATTGGCCGGTATTTATATGGGGGAGCACTCCGCTCCGGGACTCAGGTGACGGGCGCGACATGCGACACGCGACATGCGGGAGGGACCTTTGGATTATTGAGAGGGGAGTGAACAAATGGGGATATTTTTTTAAGATTTTGAGTTGAAACTTGGAATCTTGATATTTTATGGAGATTTCTGTTGATCGTGAAATTTTGGAAGTTTTTCAACCGCTTTTGGCTAGAATTTTCTAAGGGATTGTAAGAACTAAGATTATGGTGGGTTCTATTTGCGTGCAGGACAAACCACCGGAGAAATACTGTCCAGAATGTAATAGCACGTCGACTGTTGGTTCATAGCCTGACAATGCAGGATTGCTGAATCACCAGAGTTGAGCCATGGGAATCCGAAGGTTCTAGAAGTGGCCAAACTTACACAAGCTATTATTATCAATGATTTTGCAGCTATTATTGCTTGTTTCTTCAAGGTCTTGAAGTGGAGTTTAGATCAGGTCTCAGGCGTGGGTCTGGACCTGTATCCGCATATCTATATGTGAACAGGTAAGCGCATCTCCATTGCGTTTAGAAAGTCCTCACGTGCCAAACTGGTGATCCATGGTCAGATGGGGATGAGCATATGCGCTTAGTGAGATGGGCCGATTTAGGGGGATTTGAGTGAGTTGATACAGGCAGGGTGGTGAGTTTCAGGGATTGGACAATTCAATTTGATTATGGATCAGAAATTGATTTTGGTTTCGATGTTTCCTTTTCGCTTACCACCGAGGGACACTATACACGTGACCCGGACGAGCGCCCGAGTTGGCTAATATAAATTCCGGGATAAGGCGAATTACCACCGGGAGATTATTGCTGAATGAAATGAAAATTGTGAATATGAGAATGGCGAGATATCTGGAAATGTACTGATTGCTTTGGAATTGAAAAGACAAGTTTCTTGAAATTCAGTTTTTGTATGGAAGATAGTGAAAAAAGACCATCCCGGACTTTGTTCCCCACGTTTCGGATATCCCGTTCTTCGCCGATGGGCACATGCTACCCCGGACTTAGGTGGGCCAGTGGAAACCTCAAGATCAGCGAGGAAATCTGAGGAAACAATAACTGGAACAAAGGCGGAGAAGAGAAATGAACGGATATGCGAAGTGAATCGTATATTGCGAGTAATGCGGAAGCAGCACAGACCTGAAGGGACACGAAAAGTGTAAGAAAAGTAAGCGAAGGTGTAGAAGATGATAGGGTGATAAAATTCTTGGGATGAAGATTATAAATTACTGCCATTTACCGAAAAGTGACAGAATCGAATAGGATAGTGAACTCAAAACCTCACCTCTCGAAGCCCCATCGGAGCTTTCCATTTCGGACTTCACAATACTTGGATGTTCCACGCATTGCGACGTCAACACCACGTCACGCTACGTCACTAAACGTCACAACATCAATGGTTGCTAAAAATTTTCCTAAATTCATAATCCACAACGATTCTGGATATTAAAAGTTTAGTTTTGCAGAATTCTGGGACATTTGGGCCAATGAGCTGCACAAAACTATACGTCCTATTAATGCAGTTCTCATAAGACAATTCATCTGTCAGTGAATTTCATTTGCAATTTCTATCATTTCTCAATTTTTCTGATTCATTTCCAATTTTTTGCAAAATCGTACCTGTTGATACCCTTGTTGATATAGTTTTGTTCTCACGCTTTCCAAATTCCTACCGTCTTACTCAACGTCCTGCTCGGAGTCCTGCCTTGATGGACCGATCCACATCTCGCCTGCATCGCAACGATGATTCATAAAGCCACTCTTTTCAACAAACATCGCTGATTCTTCCCTCAAAATGCTGGATGTGGTTTCAAACCAAAATCAAAAGGAAGAATCCGTAGTCCAAACTACTCGAGAATCTCACGATCCAAAATATGATCGGTTTTCGCCCATCAGAAAACGATCATTTGTCATGGTCGCATCATTATCATGTCTCTTGTCACCACTAAGTTCATTGGCATTTCTTCCTGCTGTTTCGGAAATCGCCGAAGAATTCAAAACTAATGGTACCGTTATCAACGTTTCCAATGCCGTCTATTTAATCGTTCTGGCAGTTTCTCCATGTATCATGGGTCCATGTGGAGATATCTATGGCCGCAAAATCATCTTTATCTTGTGCTTGCTGCTTTTCTCAGCTACGACGCTCCTCACTGGGTTGGCTCAGAACTTGGCCATGTTTTACGTATTTCGCTCTCTAGCGGCGCTTTTTGGCACTGCTTTCTTTTCCACGGCTGGCTCCGTGGTTGGCGATATCTATCCTCCTCAACAAAGAGGATCTGCCATGGGGTGGTTGCTTCTTGGAACTCAAGTGGGACCTGCTTTCGGGCCTTGTATCGGAGGAATCATTGTAACCTATACGTCCTGGCGGGTAATTTTCTATTTCTTAGCGGGTTTTGGTGGCCTCGTTCTAGCATTGGTGGTAGTGCTCTTGAAGGAGACAAGCGTCTCCACCAAATATAAGGAGATTCGTGCCGAAACTGGAAAACGTCTTATAATTGTTCCATTCAACCCTTTCAGGGTCATTTTGGCCTTGAAGCACCACAATCTACTCCTCGCAGGCTTCATGAGTGTATCGCTCCACTATAACATGTACGTGCTACTTACACCCATTCGGTACGTCATGAACCCGCGTTTCAATTTGGAGAAACCGATCTATGCTGGCTTGTTCTACTTGTGTCCCGGAATGGGTTACCTTGTGGGGTCCTACTTCGGAGGTCGCTGGGCGGATCGCTACGTGAGAAGGTATATCAACAAGAGAGGCCGTCGGGTGTCGGAGGATAGACTACGGTCTGAATTGTGGGCACATGGACTCGTTCTTCCAGCCACAATTTTGGTGTATGGATGGTGCTTGAAGGAGAAAAAAGGAGGCATTCCTGTTCCTGCTATCATGATGTTCATCAATGGATTTGCGCAAACAATTTGCTTCCCCAGCTTGAACACCTACTGTGTGGACTCTATGCCACTGTTGAAGGGTGACGCTATAGCCAGCAACTACATGATTCGATTTTTGGCAGGAGCGGTGGGTACAGCCTCAGTTTTGAAGCAGATCCATTCCATCGGAGTTGGGTGGACATGCACAATCTCTGCGGTGGTTCTTTTTGGAGGGTTTTTACTGTCACTTACCTTGGTGATTTCTGGAGAGAAGATGCGCATGAAATAGCGACATCTATCAATGGATTATAAGGCATTAAGTCGAAGATGGAGTGAATGAGGTTGCTTGTACAGTAGATGTCAGCACTCCATACTTCAAACAGTTATTCCACAACTTAGATTTTATAATTTATAGACATTTTCAAAATTGTGACTAAGGTTTCTCCTTTTTTTTGTTCTCTCTGCATTCGATCCCTCTATTTCTTTTCTTCTCTGCCATATCCTCCTCCATTTTCAATGTACTTCACATATCGCGAATTATCACCAACTCATCTATCAATGCATACCATAGATATTGCTGAGGACGGCTATCGATACTACTCGTTCGATCCGTCGTCGCAGTCACAATTCTCGGAGATCCTGACGCTCATCGCCTCCAACCTCTCTGAACCCTATTCCATTTACGTCTACTGGTACTTCTTTCACCAATGGCCTCAGTACTGTTTCCTCATAAGCAAGGAAGACGATGACAAGATCATCGGTGTGATCATCACGAAAGTGGAGCTCCACCGGGAAGTCCGCATGCGTGGATACATAGGCATGTTGGTGATCGACCCGGCGTATCGAGGGAAAGGATTGGCAAAGAGACTAGTCAAGTTGAGCATTCGAAAGATGATCGACTGGGGCAAGGCAGACGAGATTATGCTTGAGACGGAGGTCACCAATACGGCTGCATTGCACTTATATGAGCTGCTTGGGTTTATGAGAACGAAAAGAATGCATCGGTACTACTTGAATACTCACGATGCATTTCGGTTGATTCTCCCAGTTCTGGAGACTCTGGCGGTGAGAGTGGCCTTTTTGCCGCTGCAGAGTGTGGATGCTGTCGGGGTAGCCAATGGTGTAGAAGCCATCGAGTTGTAGTGGAATTGTGGAGGTAACGCTGTGGAGCTTTGGCCAACGAGGTGGACCCAATAAGGTTAACAGTGAGCTATACGTATATAGAGGTGTATTGACTACATGTGCATAATATAGACATATCAAGTGCAATTATTCTGACTTCTTAAGATTATGATCTTTGATCAAATGGTTACAATGCTGGAATGTATGAGTCCATCATTTTCCAACCTGGTGCTTAGTTTGTCTACTAGAAACATGCATGAGAGGGAAAATTGGCATAACATCCCAAAAAATAAAAAGCAGAGGAAAAAAACTCTAAACTAGAACACCTTTTAACTCAATCGTTTTTTTTTTCAATCTTTCGAAACTGATAACTGCTTTTTTTTTACTTACCTCCGACTACCTCCTCCACTTCCTCCACTTCCATCTCCTGTACACACCTCAAGTTATCGAAATTCAATATACTACAAGACAAAATCCAACATGCTAGATAGTAGGTCCCTCGACGTCATCTCCAAATTCAAACTGGCTATTCTCACACGGGCCCAGCAAAAGGCGGAACCCGCCCCCTCGTTGCCAAAGTCCAACCGAGGTAAGAAACTCCCCCAAATGGGAGCATCTTCCCATGCCCTTACATCCAAGGTGGTGGAATACGGAGGCTCAAACCATCTAGTGCTCACCAACGACGTCATTGAACGCACCAACTACCGTAACAAACGCCGGTGGCTGGACTTCTACCTGAGCCAGAATAGAAAGATTGAAGAATCCTCCTCAGATAGCGAAAACGACCATGGCATCGACGATGAAGGCGCCGACGATGGCAACGATGATGACGAGTACAACGAGAGTCCGTTGAAGAAAATACGCTTGAGTGAGATTCTTGCCCCTTTGGCCCATCCTTCCGAGCTCGTCACCCACCCAGCCATCTCCAAAACATTCAAACTGACATGCCTCCAGACGTTGGCGCTGGAACTCATAGACTTGATCGAGGTGGAACAGGGCACGCTCAACCACCTCAACAAACTCTTACAGGTGTTGGATGGTGAGGATTGGTACTACTTGCTTGAGGAGAACATGGGACTTCCTGTCTACGATCATGGGCTTGATGATACCATCACTGCTCAACAGAAAGAGAAAAAGGAGAGCGAGGAGGCAGAGCAGGCCGAGAAAGCGAAACTTGCCAAAACTGAGCCTGATTCTGTAGCAGTCGCTGCCGATTCTGACGACAATAAGAGAATCACCAGATTGTCCACCGCAGCTCCAGACGGTCAAGTTCAAGTCACGGACCCGTTCTTTGCTCTCCCAGAAACGCTCGCCATGTACGAAGCCATTCAGCAAAAGCAAATGGAGGAGACCGAGGAAGATGGAGACGAACTTGAGTCGTTGCAGCAAGATCTAGTCAGCTACTTGCAAGTGAGCATACAGAGACAGTTTGAATACATCAAAAATCTCACGACGCTTAGAAATGGTATTGTCAAGGTCGACCGCTATAAGAGTGATTTGTACAAATGGGGAAAGGAGATGAACGAAAAGAAGAATTAAAGGCAGTTGGAGAGTTTAAGTTCTGCTAGCTAACTGGCACTCTATATGATTGGCGAGATTGATTAAGCTGGTTGAGCTGAAGAAGCTGGGAAGACTGGGAAACGAGAGAAACTGGCTGTACATGGTTATCTTGTTCACTTGTACCCGATTGAACTGACCTTGCTTTCTAATTGAGTACAATCTACCTGAATGTGAATCCTTTAATGAAGCTGGTTACATGTTGCATGTCGCATACTACGTGTTGCATATAGACTTCTCGTGATGTTGTACACGTGATTCAAACCATGTGCACTCTTCCGCGTCGCCCACCCACGACGCGAATTCCAACGCGCCATCCACATCTTCTTTCTTCATCTCTTTCCAATTAATTATGCTTGAAGGTAAATTTGACGAAGCCAGTCTTCTCAAGAAGATTGTGGACTCCATTAAAGATTGTGTGAAATTGTGCAATTTCAACTGTACGGAACATGGAATCACAGTGCAAGCTGTTGACGATTCTAGAGTGCTTTTAGTGTCTTTGCTCGTGGGTCTGTCGGCTTTCTCAGAGTACAGATGCGACCGTGATATCACATTGGGAATTGACTTGGACTCATTTTCCAAGATCATCAAGTGTGGTAACAACGAAGACTACTTGACCTTGTTGGCTGAGGATTCGCCAGACAACGTCATGACCATCTTCGAAGACAAGAAGAAGGAAAGAGTTTCGGAGTACTCATTGAAATTGATGGACATTGACTCTGAGTTCTTGAGAATTGACGACATGCAATACGACTCTGTGATCAACATGCCCAGTACCGAGTTCTCCAAGATTGTGAGAGATTTGAAGAATCTTAGTGAGTCGCTCAACATCACCGTCACCAAGGACTCTGTCAAATTCAGCGCCGAGGGTGAGTCTGGTACTGGTTCGGTCGTTTTGAAGCCTTACACGGATATGGACCACCCGGAGGAGTCAGTGTCTGTCAACTTAGAGAACCCAGTGGACTTGACTTTCGGCTTGAAGTACTTGAACGACATCATCAAGGCCACCGCATTGTCTAGTACCATCACCATCAAGTTGGCCGACAAGACGCCTGCATTGTTTGAGTATAAGTTGGATGCTGGAGGATACTTGAGATTCTACTTGGCTCCAAAGTTCGATGAGGATGATTAATGTAAATTATTGAGGAGTGTGTATGATAACCCACAGATGGATATTTTTTATTTGTAGACAAGATAGTGATTGCAATTCGATGATTGGACATACTCAGGCTGCTTTGAGACCGTTTTTTGTTGGTCTGAATGCTTTGGTGCTCTGAATGCTTTAGTGCTCTGGATGCTTTGGTACTCAGGCTGATTAGAATGATGTGCCTAATATACTTGATGATCTTCGTGATCTGCCATTATGGACGCATTCCTCCATTATGAACCATGATGAATGATCAGCTCTTCTGGAACCGCGTATCGTACTATCTTCCAAGAGACTTGACAATCGACCCCCCATCACTACAATACCAAAATCTCCTCCTCTCCACTTCCAATCTACAGGCAGATAAGGCAACCAGACAATTGGTCCAAAACCACAGGTTCTGCAATTGAATTGCTTGCATCAATGTCTCCACTTCTTGATATCACGTCGCTGTCGCACCTTCTATATCTAAAGCTAATCAACATGGCAGGGCAATTCTCGAAACCAAGCTTCTGTGCACTTACATGGTCGCCGGTAGTGTTCTCCTACATAGATTCCTCACAACCAGTTGTCAGGACATCACTTCTCGACGCAACTCTCACAACCACAAGGTGGGTTCTAAATGTTCTCCTAACCCAAAATTGTAATTATTTGTTGTTCAGGTGGAATGCTCAGCGTTGGTGATGGCCCCATTTTATTGTTCGCACAATAGAATTGTTCCATTATTATTTTCGCTTATATCAAGGTTAATGCTCATGAAATGGTCAATGCTCACTATTGGACCTGCTCACTATTCAGGCAATGGTCGTTAAACGTCACTTGGTGTGAGTCAATGCTCGCCATTAAAGTAACAAAAATCTACATATTATCATTCTATAACGTCTAAAATTGATTATTCAAGCACTTTTCAACCTCGTATTATCTAGCACCGCCACTTTCTATTTCCTCCTTAGCTTCTCTCGATGATTCCGGGTTCTCAACTCCGCGGTTCCATGCCTATGCCGTCATGCATGGCGGTAGTCCACTATCTTTACCCTCATAGAAATGCAATCACGGCAATTGCCCAATATCGCATGGCATCTGGCGGCGACGGGGTGCATTAAGGAAGTCTTAAGCGGTCCGGGGGATCTAACAGGGAAGAAATGAGAAGGGAAATAGGTAAACAGCTTAGAAATTGACTCAATGTTTCAGCCTGGAGGGTTCATGTTTCACACTTGGCCCAATACACCCGTCGCAAAGTCGCCAATGGATGGAACCCAGCGTCGCGGCTTAAGTAGGCAACTGAGCAACTTGGCATGCTACCCTTGCTAAAGCCGGTCACACCTACGGACAATTTGAAATCTTCGTGGCAACTTTAGCCGTGCTGTGATGTCTCCGGTCCATACTACGGGAGAATTAATGGGAGATGGTCGAATTGCGAGTCCCAATTCCAGAATTCATGGTTGTACACTTGATCAATGACTATTTGAGCCCAAATTTGTACATTGTGAGTTTAGGACCGTATGGAAAGCCCAAATTGGTGTAGATTGGTTTGGGTGCCAAATAAAAAGTCTGCACAATTGTCTTAAGGACCCCAAAAAATGGCACTAAAATGCTGCGACTAAGTAACTAAATTCAAGCATAGGCACAATGCACCTGGGTGCGCAATCTAAGCGTCCCGCAAATTGCTTACGAATCACCGGAAAAATAAAAATCTGGCAGAGAATACGAACAGAAGGATGATCGAAAAATCATGTCCTGGATATCGTCCTTCAAAGAAGACGCTCGACAGCACGCAACCCACTCGATGCGGAGCTTCGGATATGGCATCATGGCCAATGGGAAGTAACTATGGCAGAATATTTCCTAAATGCGTTGGTGTACCTTGATCCTGTGTGAGTGGTGTACCTGATCCTGTTCGTGAGTCGCACAACGACCAGTGCAACGCTTCAAGGAAAATATTTGGCGCCAGCTACTCCATGGTATTCTCACCAGGATGGATACATTGCCTGAAATATCATTCCCAATCTGTGACATCGGAAACCTTGCCATCATTTGTATACCCGATTAGGAACTAACGTTGCTGTAAGTTTGGGTGCTTAGCCTCGCCAAATAGACGGGAGATGGTGTTTATGTTTATGTTTGGAGCCTATAAAGTGACTGCATTGCGGCAGAAAAGCTGAGGGTCCTGTTCAGAAGGTCGGGATAAATTGGTCGCAGCAAAAATCGGGGAGACGGGTGCGATTATGAACAAAAAAATCAACCAGTTCCGTGGAGCCACAGGCGGTTACACTCACATAAAACACTGCAATGATTCGATTTACACAGTACAGATTGCATCCCATACTCTAAAGCCCAGTCCCAGTTGCTAGTGAAGACATCCTCCGGACAGGCTCCCCATGGAGTCATCCACTAAGTAATCGCTTGATGCGAATCTCATACACCGGCCCTACGCGACCATCGCGTGCCCTGAACCACCTTGCATAATTATATACAAGATCACATGGTCCCACAGCTTCCATGGCCGCGTCCTACTCCTTCCAACAATTGGCAAATCTGTACAACGTCACCTCCGTCTCAGTATCAAGGTGTCACAATGCGATTTCCTACATTATCTTAACGCAATATTCTACCACCCACACAATGCCAGCCTGCGCCCCTGGATCAGAACTGTTCCGCTTTGGGTGACTGTGCAGGACGGTGCCGAAGGTGCTAACCGTGCTGGAGTTACCTGTCAAGTAAGATAGACGAACCTCCACCACTGCTGTTTTGGGCACTAATTGCTGACATTGTTGTCGCTTTCGTCATCCGTGCTTCTGCGGCTAGCAACTATATTACTTTTTCTGCTTCTTCTTGTTTCATCTTGCTCCACCACATTCTATCTGTTGCAACATCGCCTGTCTGTTACAAAAAGGGTGCTGTATCCGTCTACATTTCCCTCCACCCTCTTACCAGCCTCCCCCCGCCACAACTACAATTCAAATTGTCTGCTACCGCTCCCGTCCCGCAATGCCCTGCCTCCCCTGAGCTCCTTTGTCCACTTGCCCCATCCTCTCTGACATGTCCAACAACAACAGACACAAGCGACAGAGATCATCAGCTAATCCCCAACAGTTCCACCTTGAAAATAACCATCCTTACCTTTCCCAAGATGACAGGCCTCCGCCTCCTCCCCTTCAGTCCAGACCCGCCCTGCAGCTGCTTCATGACTCGGCTCGTTACCCTTCCATTAATGCATCTATGCCCGCATCGTCCCACAACCTTCATGGCAGTTACTCGGTGCCCGCCAACCTCCAGGCCTCGTCGTCTTCATTTCTTGACCACCTGGTCCCATCCACCACCCACCTGGCCCCACAGCTGTCGGTGATACCCCATCATCCGCCGCCAATCACCGACTTTAATGCTATACCACTGGTGTTTTCTTATACAGGCAACTTTGAAGAGCCTCTGGACCTTTCGACTCTGGGTGACCATTTTTTAGCCCAGCATGACTATACATCCCATCAACCTCCACGTCCACAAACTTCCTCATGGGTCTCCGCCCCGGATGTGTTCAGTCACAACAAGAACATCTCCATTTCTTCGCATTTCGACATGTTCACCTTAAACGAACACCATTATGAATCGCCAACGGCACGTCAGGTGCCTTCTCTGTCTCAACTCCAGATCTCTCACCTGATTCTGGAGCCGAACAGGCTGCCATACCTTCTGCTGTTGCGTATGGCCAATGCCCCAACAGACCATCAGCCACAACTTCAGCATGCGCTGATTCTTCACGATGCTCCTCGAGCCCCCAACCTTTATGACCACGAGAGGTCATCACAGATCAATTCGGATGATAGCTCAACCCAGACGAGATTGCTTCGCAACATTGTCAAAATTGACGCCTTCAATCTTAATTCCTACTTACTCAGCATATTGAATGAGCTTGGTACACCTCCATCTTTGGATGACTTCTATAACATCCTTTACAATAATGAGACATTTACTTCATATATTCAGCAGAATGAGATGCTGCCGAAAATCGACAAGTCGAATCTGTTGCCAACGTCAGAGTCCATGGATTTGCTTCATCTGATTCTCGACGTATTCCGCGACCCACAGTCGCTCATCGAATACTTCCCCAGTCTCGATATGAGCGGGAATAAGCTCGCCAGTGTGAATTTCCATGAACTTCTACGGTCGTTCTTGGCATTAAAGATTCTCTTCGACTCACTTGTTGAAGTGAAGGAGAGTTCAAACTCTCTGGATTTACCAACTCTCCCTCGTCTTTCCATCTACAAGGTGTACTATATTTTGTGTCAAAAGCTCATTTTGAAGTACCCTACGAAGTCCAATAGCACCAGTTTACAGCAGAAGTTGATTTTAGGTCAGTCCAAACTTGGTAAATTAATCAAGTTGGTGTATCCTAACTTACTCTCCAAACGGTTGGGTCGTCGAGGTGAATCAAAGTACAATTATTTGGGGGTCAAATGGAATCCTAATATTGTGGACGATGAAATAACCGAGTTGTGTGAAGAAGATATCACAAAACTTGCAGAAATCTTCAAGAATGAAAAGAAAATGATGGACATCCGCCGAAAACGAACTCTGCCATCTCGTCATCTGGCCCTGTCACATCGCAGGCCCAGTATCCATCGCAGACAAAGCATTATCAGCACCAATTTGTCACTGATGCCTCTAAATGAGGGCCGGATTCGTCCTCTGATCACATTTGTTCACAGCAATACCAAATTTCCACTTCAAGGATTTTCACCTTTATCTTTAGTGTCAAATCCTGAAAACGTTGATCCACGTACCAGCTGGCTAGGTGCTGCCAGGCACCATTCCCTTATGGCACTTCAAGACTATAATATCGATTTGCTGACAATCCGCAATGTTTTACTAAACGAGGCAAATTTAGCTTCTGATGAAAATTGGCTCTTCAATGAACTTTCGGCGAGAACAGAGATGATCATTTCATCCGCCTTTAGAGAAGACAAAGATTATCTCCACCTTTTTTTGGCCGTGGCCATTGATATCTTACCTTCGATTCTTGTGCATGATTCGGTCAAGAATCCAAACATGAAAAATAATCTCCGGCTGCTAGCTAAAAAGTTTGGACTGCGATTCAGTCAAACCACTCCCATCATTGATTCCTCTGACATCAATGCATTTGTCGGGATTATCAAACGCATGGTCCACCTTACCGAGTTGCTTGGCTCTCTATGTCTGTCGATCCTGGATTCGACATTGCTTGAGGACATGCGTGGTGATTTGGATAGATTAGCGATGACTTCCCAAGATTACTACATTGAAGAAGAGACACCTTTATCTCGACTTCGAGTAATCATCACTCAGGGAATCTTACGAACACTTAACTCTTATCAATTTCTCCAAGACGAGGATGGCAACCACTTATCTACGGAACGAGTCATTGAACTTGTGCAGCGAGATGCCCGATCACTTCTGAACTCCATACTTGAATCACTATCGCGATTCATCCAGAACACATCCACTAAGATTCACGACACTAGCGTCAGTTCCGCACTGGAATTAAGCACCACGGTGTCCACTCACTTGGTGGATCTTCTCCATTCAGAGTTGGTCACCGACAGCTTGACAAAACGCTACCCGATCGTGGTGGTCAAGGACATGGTAACGTACATTTCCAACCAGGTGCTCACGTCAGTTTACAATGAAAACCTTAATCTCAACCAGGGAGGCACAGGGTCGTTGAATCCGACGTTCCGCCATTGGTGGATTCTCGCTACGTATTTCCAAGAATACTTGGGGCTCTTGAGTGAACTAGTTGGGCTCTACGAAACCTTGTCATAACGTTCCCTACAGGCCCATTCTCGCATTTAATATTAATTCAATTCTGCTTTCCTCGCGTTGTAGTGGTTCATTGAGCTGGCCATCCAAACCCATCTGGCTCCATGTGACCCATATAACCCCACTTTGCCTAATTTAAATCCATCTGGCGCCATCTGGCCCCATCTTGCCTGCACCATAACCGTTGGGCCTGTCAAACGATGATGTCGATAACCTAACCTACACGCATCCACTTTCCGCATTGAGAGATTTCGCGACCTCATTTCCGTCGTAGGTTACCAAACCTCCGATACTTTATACCTCAGCTCCCCGCCATGACCAACTAGAGGCACATTCTCTAAATCAATTCTTAAAATCATGAAACAACAGAAAGTTATCATCATCGGCGCAGGAATGGCAGGCGTGAAGACCGCCTTGGATCTCTACAAGGCTGGAGTTCTTGACACCATTATACTTGAAGCTAGAGATCGGGTTGGAGGCCGGTTGGTGTCCCACAAGTCTACCAAGAATGCCAAATTGAAGTACGATTTCGGTGCATCGTGGTTCCACGACGCATTGAAGAATCCACTTTTCGAGAAGGCCCAGAAGTTGGGCAATATCGACTACTATTTCGACGATAGGAAGCATGTCTATGTTGGTAAAGATAGTCGAGAGATTCCGCTGTGGAAATTCGAAAGCATTGTGGAAGAAATTGGTGACTATGCCAATCTCGTTTTCGAGGAAAACCCCTCCAAAAAAGACATTTCACTCCGGGAGATTTGCGATGAGTATTTAGCCAAATACGATAAGCATTTGAATGATGATGAGAAGAGATACGCCAAACAAGTTGTCCGCTTGTGGTCAGAACTTTGGGATGGAATCTCCTGGGAGGACATGTCTGCCAAGCAGTCAAGTTACCAATCGGGCCACTATGGCCGCAATGCGTTCGTGACCAATGGTTTTGTCAATGTCTTCAACAACGAATTGAATGAATTGCCTAAGTGGTACCTAGAACACAACATCAAGCTCAACACGCATGTCAGAAGCATTGACTACTCCAACCCAAAGATGGTCACCGTCACCACTGCGTCTGGCGAGGTCTACACTGCAGACTACTTGGTGTCAACCATTCCGCCCAGTCTTTTGAGCTTGAACGATCCAGTAGACAAATGCTACGTGTCATGGAACCCACCATTACCTCAGAGATTTGTCGATATTTGGCCCGACTGTTCATTCGGCTCTTTGGGCAAGGTCGTGTTTGAATTTGACCAGAGCTTCTGGCCGAAGGACATCGAGAGATTCTACGTTTTGGCTGATGAGGTTGATTCATCTGGATCCGTTAGACCATGGCAGTATCCCACGCTTATCGTCAACTACTATGCGCTTACTGGAACACCTTCGTTGGTTTGTTTGACCCAAGAACCAGTTTCTAGACAGATCGAGAAGATGTCAAAGGAAGACATTTGGAAGCTTTTCGAGCCTGTCATCACTCAGATTGCAAATGGTCCCGTCCGCAAGCCATTCCAGATCTACAACACCCCATGGAATGGTGACGAGTACACTCGTGGCTCTTACTCGGCATCTAGATGCGGTAGTGTTGATAACTCTGTGATTTGTGATACCTTGGCTGGAGGCGTGAATGATCGGGTGCGTTTTGCAGGAGCTGAGACTATTGATGGAGCATCCAATGGGTGTGCCCACGGAGCTTGGTTTAGTGGAGAAAGAGAAGCACAGCATATTCTTAGACACTCCAAGGCTTTGTCTAAATTGTAATGGGTAAACGGTAATTTGAAAGGATAAACTCTTCCACCTGGTTCGTCTCCACGGATAAGAATCAGTGTTATAAAGAGTTCGTAATCAAAAGGGGGTCACAAATCATTGGTGACAAGTATTTAGCTATCAGAAAATTTATTCTACAAAATTTCTTGGGTAAAAGATAAATCATGTATATATAGTGTCAGGCTCATGGTGGTTCTACATGTGCTCAACACAGTAGATAGTGCGATCTTCTCATGTTCACAGCAAAGCCATGAAAGATGTGTCCTCAGCTGTACACCGCACAATTAATAACTATCAACTAACTTCACAATCCAAGCTGCTCAAAAGACTCAATCAAAAAAATGAAGCCCGCATAGTCGCCAACTTGCATAAGAGACATCAGGATAGACACTTGATGGAGCTTATCCAGAAACGAGACTACTACACCAATAAGATCCACGAGCTACTAAATGGTGCAGGAGAACAACCGAACCCAGCACTCATCGTTGATGACTATGAAGCAGACTATTACTTGGCCAAACGATTTGTCAAAGTTCCTGAGAACGTGGACCAGGTGAGAGCCATCATTGCCAAACACAAGCAGTTTCAAGATGAAATGGCCGAGGAACATACACGGATTCTTCGTGAGTACGAGCTGAAGGGTCTGAAATTGAATGGGTTGGCAAAATTGAAGGCACACAACGCATCTAGTGAAGCGAAGAGGGAAAATGGCCGAAACTTGGCTTTGGATGGCTTGTATCAGAGAATAGCAACTAGACAACGGAAACTCTCTGAAGAGTCAGAGGCCATGTTACGGGAACTCAAGGTGCCCTTCTTTTGTATAGATGAATCCATTAGCATGGACGTCGAGAGTTTGCTCAAAAACAAGAAGTACGTGCTCAACACGCTCTACAAACTAGTACAATCACAAAGGTAAGGGTATAATAATGCATTTCAAGAACACTCCTTAACCACCAAATACTACAAGAAGGTCCTCTCTACTTGGTTCTCACCGTGTAGTCGTCTCCAGACTGGGTAATGTAGCGCACCCATGGATACGACTGGTACTGTAGCTTGGGCTCGTTGATTCTCAAGTAACGAACCTGAATGCCCGATGTGGTGAAGTATGGAATGGAGAAATTGACCTTGATGGGTTTCTTCAGCACCATATCCTCTTTGTCAATCACTGCGGGCAAGCCCAACTCTGCCTTCATGTGGAATTGTTTACCTCCTTGGAACGTCTTCAACTTCCAGATCAAACAGGACTTCTCTGGAATCCACTTGACACTTCCATACTCAGTTGTGAATTTAGGGGTATCTGCATCCTCTGGGATAGGAATAATGACTTCCACATTGTTGGCAGTGGATTTCTTCTTGATCTGAGCACGAGCTGAACATAAAATCTCGATACGAGAGTGCTTGTGGACCACAGTCTTGCAATTGATCAAAATAAGAGGTTTCATCAAGAATTGTGCAGACAGCAACCGGTATGACATCACAGTAAACTCGCCATCGGGTGGGATGAAGGTAATGATGCGCTCATTCTCGAACTTGGACAACCTCACACACTGATGGAACTTGATATCCTCCATCTCGATTTTCTTGGAGCCCAGTGCCGACTCTGAGGCTGTGTCGTCGTCGATGCTGCTGGTGAAGATTCCTTTATCGTTGAGGCCCAAGCGAAGATCAGGCATACCACTCAACTTGGACTTCATTTTAATTTCTCCTAAGATCTCGCTATTCAACACCTGTCCATTGGCATTGATCAACATGTTAATGGACTCCACCACATCCAAGAACGCCTCGTTTTTCTTGTATGTTATGCCCTCCTTTCTCCAGCTGACGGCGTTGGTGACGGCATTAGGAGGCTGGACAAGTCTGGATGGGGTGTTTCTGATCAACTTGTAGTAATCCTGGGTGATATATTCCTTCAAGATCTTTGTGTCGGTGGTCTGTGGCACACCAAAGTCCATCATCTCGTCCAACAACTCGTAGGTGATGACAAAATTGTCCCTTATAGATTCCTCCTCTAAGCTCTTGAAATATTGGGTTAGCACCTCGACCAATTTGGAGAGAAACACCACGATGGCCATGACATTCTCATTTTTTCGAGTCAACGCACACACATACAAGTTGTTGTGATTAATGTAGATGTAGTTGATTCCGTTGCTGTTGATGTAAGGTCTATATAACGCTTCATCCTCTTGGTTCTCCAATTCCAAGAGAAGGAGCGGGAACGTCTCGATGGCATTGGATGGGATGTCGCCTTTATAGTCTCTTGAGAGAAGAGGCTTCCCTTTTATGTCGAGAAAGTGAATTTGAGACGCCATGACGGTGAAGAATAATGCAATACGTTGTTTTCTGAGGTTTGGGCCATGGCTATACACCCGTACACCAGAATTCGAGTAAGAGAGTTAGAAGGAAGATGAATTGATTCAGTTTAGATGATGGTTCTCGAAAAAAGTTTGAATTATGGACCTTAATAAACGGTTTATGTAATTACTCATAATCTTTGGGTGTGGTGACTTCAAAGAACTTGGCTGGTGGTCTCCACTATTAAAGATGCGAGCAGTATCACCCGTTCCTCGTTACCTTTTATAGTAAACTGATCATGAATTCAAGTTAAAAACAAAAAGGATAAAAAATTAAGAGGTGGAACCACCAATAATTCCTAAAACTAATTGAGGGTATGTGGATGAGCTTCTGGAGATGCTCGCATGGAATTCCATATTTTGACACTTCCACCCCCTCCATAATCTGTCAATGTCAAGTGCGAGGTGTCATAAATCAACCAATGGACACAATAAACTCCACAGCCTCTTTGAAAAAACATGATAAAGACAAGACATACTTCTCAAACTTGGCAATATGGCCACGTGGAAACATTTGCAACTTCTTTAAAAGTGGATTTATGGTGGCCCTCTAGGCATCTGGCATGATAGAACGCGGGCGGAATTTGTGATAATTTGCTATTCTTGCACGCTACCTTCAGAATAAGCAATGTTCAATCAATGTAAAGAAATGGAATTCGATCCCCCAAAATTCACCCTCATACCATTATCTGTTCTCTATTGAAATATTTTGAATCACTTTTCATTTTTCATTTCTTCATAATTTCTTTCCACTATTCTCCTTTTCCGTCGCCAAGTCTCGATTTGACTCAGCCATCAAGATTCTTGTCGTCAAGGGTATTTCTTAACTATGGGCTTGGCACACAAGTTGCTCACCAAACAGTAACAAATTTATCGTTCACCGCCTGCAGTTAAGATAATGGCTTGTTTACAATATGCTTCTGCAGCCCGCAAAATGACCCAAATTCCTGCAGATACAGCCAAAGATGCGCAAGGTAAAGAGGCTCAACCTATCTATATGCATTCTGAACAAATCGAATAAGTAATTAGCTTTTTCTTGTTTTCCGTTGCAAATACATTTTTTTTTTATATATTTTCATCCTTGAGCGTCATAGTTGACTTCCGCATCATCTTTCACTCGTTATTTACCTCCTAGTGATTCTCTCGCTAAATGCTTTTCGCACTCGCTGCTCTTTTACTTCCGCTTCTTGTAGTGGCTATTCAGCCCATTGAAGTCAAGGGTAATGCCTTTTTTGTTAAGGACTCGTCCGAGCGTTTTTACATTCGTGGACTCGACTACCAGCCAGGAGGCGCATCGAAGTTGTTCGATCCGTTGTCTGATCCAGAAATCTGTGAGCGTGACATCAAGTACTTCAAGGAGCTCGGAATCAACACCATCCGTATCTATTCCATCGATAACACCGGAGACCACAAGGAATGTATGCAGCAGTTGGCTGACGCAGGAATTTATGTGATTTTGGATGTTAACATCCCCAAGGCGCTGATTGCCCGTGATGACGGTGCTGAGTGTTCTTACAATACCATGTACTTGAATGAGGTATTGGCTACTGTTAGAATCATGTCGCAATACAACAACACTTTGGGATTTTTCGCTGGAAACGAAGTTATCAATGACGTGGACACCACTCCTGCTGCCGCTTATGTCAAAGCCGTAGTGCGTGACATGAAGACCTTCCAGAGAAACACCGGATTGCGTCTTATCCCTGTTGGCTACTCGGCTGCTGATGTGGAAGAGAACCGTATTCAATCAGCCCACTACTTTAACTGTGGTGACGATGAGATGGCAAGAGTTGACATGTTTGGCTTCAACGACTACTCTTGGTGTGGACGTTCGTCTTTCACTACTTCTGGTTACGATAAGAAGGTTGAGGCCTACTCAAATTATTCAGTTCCTTTATTCCTCTCTGAGTTTGGTTGTAACAAGCAGAGACCTAGACCTTTCACGGAAGTCCAGTCCATCTACTCCGACGACATGTCGCCTGTCTTCTCCGGTGGTTTGGTCTACGAATACACAGAGGAGGACAACGACTACGGTTTGGTTTCTGTTTCTTCGGACAACAAGACTGTCTCTACCAACAGTGACTTCGACAATCTTAAGGCCCAGTTCTCCTCTGCCACCAATCCAAGCGGTGATGGTGGTTACCACACCGGATTGCCTCACTCCAACTGTCCTCCACAATCCAACGACTGGGAGGCTAGTGACACTGTCCCAGACACTCCAAAGGGTGCTTTGAAGTACATTCGTGGTTTGGTTGATCCAAAGGGTAATGGTTTCAAAGCAGACACACAGTGGGCTTGTGTTGCAGGTGGAAATGACGACGATGACACTGGTGACTACTCATCTACCATCTCCAGAAGTACTACGTACTCTTCGTCGCTGACTGCTGGTAGCTCTGGTTCCACTGGCTCCAGCAGTGGCAGTGACAGTAGCAGTAGTAGTTCTAAAAAGAGTGGAGCCTCCTACATGTGTGCCACCTCCATCTGGGGCTCGTTGCTTGGTGCTGTTTTCATGGTACTCATGTGATGGACTTACATATAGTTTTTTCTCTAATAATTAGAATTGTGTGTTCGTGAACGATCATCTACCTACCTGGTTGTAAACATCTCACAGCTTCTGCTTGATACCGTACATCATTTTCTCCTTGTTAATCAAGTGGCCGATGCTATCAACCTCCTCCAACAACTTATCCACATCATAGATCCAGTTATCCAATAACTCGTTGATGTTTTCGCTGTTACTAGACACGTTCAAGGCACCAGCTGCGGTTCCATGTTGCAACTTCTCAAATTTGATGATCCCCTGAGGTCTGTTGATCTTGGCGCTCACCATGCCCTTATTGACCATTTCACTCACGTAGGTCTCTGCTTCCTGAGGCTCCACCTGCAACAAAAACGCTAAGCGATCTAATTTGATGAACGAATAGTACTTGTTGATGATACGCAAGTTGTGCTCGATGATACGCTTCTGCAAGTTCTTAGAGTTTTCCTCGTTGTTAGAAAATACGTCAGACTGGCTGAAATATTTTGAACGATACTGATTTTCGATTGACTCCGACTGGATGAGCTCGTTGGTGGTGAAGATTTCCAACAAGTTGAAGATCTTAGGGTCCACATTCTTGGAGAACACAGTGTTGCTCTTGATTTTGTTGATCAAATCAGACTGGAAATTGTCGTAAGGCGACAAGATGATGTAGTACACTATGGAAACCAACAAATTCTTAAAACCTTCAGATTCTTTGACTAGAGGGATCTCAATCAAAAGAAGCGAGTTCTTCACAATCATGATATAATCGTTCTCAAACTTATTGATCTCCAACAAGTAGCCCAAGTAGGTAGCCTTGTACTCATCAGCCTTTTCGAAGTTCTTCAAGGTCTTCAAGAGAATTTTCCTACTCAAAACCTTGGCCTGAGCGTAATCCTTCTTCTGCAATGTCAACTTGATCTGATCCAAAATGTACTCAATTTTGGTGTCAAACAGCATCAACGAGTAAGTTTCCACCTGTAAATCACACAAGATCTCTGCCGCCTTGTCCAAGTCATTCTTCTTGGTCAAATATATTTCTGACAAAAGTTTGGACACTTCGGCACGCTCAACTTCCACAAAAATCTTCTTATCGGTGACCGTACGAATAGTTTCAATGACCATCATTTTTGTGGCTAACTCGTCCAGCTTGTCGTTGTCCAATTTGGACAAGTTCTCAATAACATGTTGGATCATGGTCTGGATGGAGGTCTTCAACTGGCCATGTTTCTTGGACAAAACCGTGATCAACTCATTCAAATAGTTCCAATCGTTATGTTCTACCAACGTGTTGACGATCTTGGTAAGGACCCGCTTACTCAGAGCCAAGTCTGACGATTGACGAATCTGCTTTTCCAAAACCAAATACTTGTCGACTGCCTGTTTGTAGTCGGACAATTCTTCGATTATGGGAATCTGCTCATTTAATGTGGCAGAGAAATCCTTCTCTGCTTTCAAGGGGTCTTCTCTAGACATAATTGGATGGTTGATAATGTTGGAGGTAAGTTTTAGGTGAGGTATTGCCACAAGGGTGTGCGCCACTCAGAACCGAACCTAATAAAGGATTCTATATGACTACACAATTTTGAATAAATGATACTAACTAGATAATTTTAAATATAGGATTTCGAATAGACATTTAGAACTATATGCTCCTAACTTGGAGAAGCTGAGTGGATACGCTCAACTTGATGATCTGAATAATTCTCATCGAGATCTTGTCTATGGACTCTTGAAGCCATGGAGATTTCTATACTCCATCAATAATGGCATTGTCCTCTATCAACTATAGATCACTCTATTACTAAACTCTACAGTTGTTGATCTCAAACACCAAAATGTCAGAAGCTCCAGCCCTCTTCAAATCGTCCATAGCATTACTGATCTTTGCTTTCTCAACCATGGATGAAATAGCCACCCAGGGCTCAGAGTCCTCCTCAGCCTGCTCCAATGCAGAAACGGTGGCAGCTCTTCTGCCTGGAGTTATCTTCAACACTTCGCTGACAATTCTGCGTGGTGCGTTGTAGTTACACAAAACGTATTTCTGTGCAGCCATGATACCTTCGAATCTCTGGTGGATGGTCTTGACCAACTCAGGGAAACGTGGGTTCTTGGACGAAATCAAGTGAGCGGAAGTGGTCAAAACGGTGGAAATGGCCTTCAATCCAGCAGCCTTCATGGTCTCACCACTCTCCACCAAGTCAACAATAGCATCTCCGACACCCAAGGCACACGATGCCTCCACAGAACCTCCCACGTACTTGATCTTAGTGCTGCCTTCAGTCTTGGCCTCGGCAACTTCCAACGATCTGAAATAGTCCGAGGTCAATTTGGTGAAGGATGAAACAATTTTCTTTCCGATCAACTGCTCGGGCTTCTCAATGTCACCGTTGGCTGGTACCTGAACTTGCAACTTGCACTTGCCAAATTGCAAGTCCAACAAATCTTCAACGTATTCGAACATGTCGGCCTCTTTCACCTGGTCCAAACCAGTGATACCCAAGTCACACTTACCTTCACCGACGAAAGTAGGAATGTCTGAAGCAGGTAAGAAGATAAGAGCAACACTCATGTTTGTGGAGAGGGCAATATCCAATCGGCTAGAACGTCCGAACTGGATGTCTGCCCCAGCAAGCAAACGGGTGCATTTTTCATACAACCGACCCTCTGTGTGTTAGTAGAAGAAAGTGAATAATGGAAGTTGAAATGAAGGATGAGTGAAAATTTCAATCCGGACGAAATTAGTTGAGATTTGCATTATCATATCCACCAATGTTCATTGGCTTCATTCAATAGATTGCAATTTCAGTCTAACTCTTGTCTAAATCGCTAGAGCGGCTTCTATGCACTTTTAAAATTCACATGCACTTGAGAATTTACATACTCTTGGGAACGGCAAACAATAGACGGTCCGGGAGGTGGTTAACTAAATCCATGGTGGTTGTCAGATGAAGTCGTTGAATGATAATTTCTCACTATGAGTCAACTAGCGCACGCAGGAACAAGAGATAGATAGTGCCTGCACGGCATGGACAAATTTCCATTAGATAAAGGCTGGATATTGAGATTGCAGAATTTCTAGTTTCGGATTCGTGCTACAAAATTTTTTTTGTTTCGAGATGACTGTGTGTTAGAAAATTGTAGGCTCTGAATGATTAATACAAAATATCATTTTTCTGAGTGAATGTCGTCATTAGCATATGAAATTGGCTGCGAACCAATGGGTTTTCATCGATCTTTTGTTCCCACCTCTTCCGTCAACCCCTTCCTTTTTCGATCCATGGGTCATTGATTTATTCCGTTATCCCCTTACTTCTCCCGTTCCTTTTCCGGCAGACTCACAGATGTCACTGTGTCTGCCTTATCGGACCTTGAGTCACTATCACTGTCCATAGCATAACGTTCGTAAGCTGTCAGAGACCCAGGTTCAGATGATTGAATCCGCTCAATGGACCCCTCCACTCTTTTGACCTCTGCCCGACCCACCTTTTCCATAGTCTGACCGGACCCAGCCCCATACCAGTATGTATTGAAACTCCAGTTGAGAAGTATACGAGTCATGTCCCATGTTGAAAACTCCGGCCACATCTTGTCACTGAATACTATGGCACACGTAGAAGGTACCAGCTGCCACAACAAGAAGTCCAGAAGTCTGTAAGTGCCACTAGTTCGAATTAGAATGTCAACTGGTGGAGAGTCCGCCGTATATAAGTGGCGGTCAATGGTAGACTCGTCAATGACAACTGAAGCATCCTGAGACGCCTCTTCAACAACACTTTTCACCGAGTGAGCAATCTCGTCTCTCAGGGTATATGGGAAGCAGACATTGAGCACTGCTTTCGTGTTGTGCTTCGTCATTTCCTCAGTTTCTCTTAAGATCTTACGCACATCACTCGGGAGCAACAGTGTGTTGCCTAATATGCGAATGCGGATTCCGTACTGGTCACAGAGATCTCCATGCTGGCTGATTTGACGAAGCTTCGATTTGGCCAAATCCATGAGCCACTCCACCTCGTACTTCAGCCTTTTGAAGTTCTCGATGGAGAAAGCATAAACGGTGGCACATTCCACTCCAGACTCGTACAATAGCTCCAAGATGGATGCCATGGTGTCGAAGCCCAGATTGTGGCCTTCCTTCAACTCGATCTTGTGCGTTCTAGCGTACCTTCTATTTCCATCCATGATGACTCCAACATGCCGAGGGATGGGGCCAGTGCAAATGATTCCACCCAAGATTTTCTTGAGGCGTCTAACTAGTTGCGAGTAGCCGGGGAACGAGGAGATCCACTCGGGCATTATGAAGAAGAGTAGTTGCGTGGCTACGGACTGCACGAAGGTGAAAGAAGTACGTGGAGGTGATGATGACATCTACGAGAATTGGAATTGGATGGACTCAACATCTCATTCTCGATTTAATTTCATTGCTCGTATCAGATCAATTTGTAAAATTTTGATTCAAACTTTGTTCATGATTAGCACAAACTGCTGTAAAATTCGTACATAGTGGACACTTCTCGCTAATGGTAGGTTGCGAAATGTGGGAACATGATATAAAACGAGAATTGGATAGGGACGACGAGTTAAGGGAAAGAAAAAAGGGTCCAGGAAAATCTTAGAAACCATCTGAAAAGCAGACAATCTCTGTGCTTGGAACAACCTTTCAAATTGATCTATAGTATCTGGTGAGCTCAGGAATCTTTCTAATTGGCAAGTGTATGAAGACTAAACCTACATTTTTATTAATACTTACTTATATTTCAAACACAAGTCGAACTATTCAAGATAATCATTCAAGCACACTATTCGGATTCTCGAAAACTAATTCAAGCCTCCGTAGCACTGCTCGTTCTGCTTCTTTCTCACATCAATCACGTTCATCACAGACTCAGCAGCCTTGACTCCCGAAAGTGCCATGGCTCCGAAAGTGGGTCCCATTCTGTTGGAACCATCAACCTCAGCCAACTCCATACCGGCAATCACCAAGCCTGGAGCAACCTCCCTGGTACCCTTGACAATGGCATCCTCAGCCTTGTTCATATCAAGACCTCTCATTCCACCCAAAGCAAAGGCGTCATCTCCTCTAGGTCTCAAGGTTTCCAATCTCTTGGCAGAGAATGCACCGAAAGGACCATCGTGGCCAGTAGTAGAAAGAACAACATTACAGTTGATGGTGTTTGGGTCCATGCACGATTGGGTGTCATGGTTCAATGCAACCAAAGTCCAGTTGGTCACCACACCAGCAATTCTCAACTCGCCAGTGGTTTCATCACGACGAGTGATCAAGTCCTCCACCGCAGTAGCGTTGAACAATTTGACGTTAGGGAACTGCAACACCTTTGACATCAAAGTTGACATGAACAAGGCTGCGTGCTTGACCACCACGTAGTCTCCCTCATCTTCATATGCTACCTCAATCTCATCCAAGAAGAGCTGAGCAGGCTTTCTCAAAACCATGGCAGAGAACAATTGTCCTCCCAACCAGCATCCTCCACCTGGAGAAACACTGGCCTCAATTATAGCAATCTTGAGGTTTGGTCTGTTTTTAGCCAAAGTGTAGGCTGCCGACAATCCGGCACTTCCAGCACCAACGATCACGACATCGGACTCAGTGTACTTGTCCAAGTCAGCGAAGTAACGCTTGGTCATTGCTCTGGATACAGTGGACTCCCTAATTGGAGCAAATTGAAATTTCTCCCAGTCTGCGAATCTCACTTCTCCCTTACCAGCGTGGAGGTGGATCACTTGGTCCACCTTTTGGGTGATCGGAGTAGAGGTTTGAACAGCAGTAGATGGAGCCATTTTCGTTAGAGAAGATAGAGTAAAAATTGATAATGAGGGAAATGGAGCCAAAAATGCCATCCTTTTATACTTTTCAGATATCCGGAACCGCCTCAACATATTCTATTGTTGGTATAATCCTTAGTCAAAGATCCCGCAAAGGTGTGCTTTGTATGCGCATACCCTTGGCTGCGAAATTGTAATTACTCGCAAAGTCCAGCCGCATAAACGCATATCTACCGCATTGTATTACTGTGAAGATCCAGACTCCCGAATAGAGTGTGGAACTCCGAGTAAATGTCGTTGAGGAGATTATTGATTGTGGTATATTGAGATCGATGGGAGATGAGGGGAAGAGGCACTAGGTGTGAGCGCTGACAGCATTTGTTTTTTGGGAGCAATTGGAAGGCAAGCTCTGTGATTTGCAGGTGTGGTGTATAATTATTAACGGGCCGGTGTGAAATGCAAGTGGTACGATCATTGAGAGTTGTTGAAGGTTAAAGTTTGGAAGTTGAAAGTTGAAGGTTAAAGTTGTGATTCGAAAGTTGAAGGTTAAAGTTGAAAGTCCGACGTTAAGATTTGAGAGTGCCAGGGAAACCGACAATAAAAGAAAGGTGTTTTGAGAATCTTGGAACTAGAGCATGCAGTGGCTCTCATTGTCAGTACCCCTAGTCGAAAAATCGAGACCGCAATTTTGAAGAAAAGAAATGCGAGGAGGAGAAGTCAATGAGTGGTTCCCGATGGACATTATCCATTTCTTTTAGCTTAAGCATCGATATTGAGAATATAGATCCAAGCCAATGCCTGAGTCAAATAGTCCGGATCTACAGACCTCTTGGAGCCGAAACTAACTTCTAATTTCTAGTGGTGAACCCACCCACTAATATCACCCCCAAATCGTCTCATATAACCACTCCATGGAGAATAAGCGAAACAGGAAGACACGTCTTGATCCAAAACCGGAATAGTTATTACTGGCGCACAGTGCTTCACACAATTGATTGAAGTTGGTATTTGGAGTCCAGGCTCGCGATACTTTGCTGTGAAGACAATCATCTAACCAACACGTCTGTTCACCGTTCTCATTACAAATGTAAAGACCATGCGGTAACAATTAACGACGATTTATTATCTGTCCACTCAAGTTGAGTTTTGACGATTTTAACATCTCATCGTCTCACCCGTCCACCGTCAATTGGAACACTAGTTAATCGTCTAAATCCACTCTGTTCAGGCATAAATTGAGCAGGAATTCGGGTTATCACACCAGTCGGATTTCAGGAAATTCCTGGTGTTCTGAAATCCGGCTAGGGGGTGCTCCACTTTGCTACAATCAACCAATCGACAATCTAGCGGCCATTTTTTGTTGTAACATTTACCATCATTGATGAGCTCCAACTAATCAGGCACAAATTGTTCTAATTCCCCCAGTCGCATTAAGCCATTGTGCCTCGAATAGAAACCACCGCGCTACCTCCGTACAGAGACCACATTCAGAACGGCTTACACGTCTCAAGTCCCGAAATGGATGGGTCTCTGTCGGAACAGGCATCTACCCCCCGGAATCCACCATGAGGGCCACTGCACGGTTGTTTCAAGCGAGCATCAGTTCCGAGGGATAACCGGGGTTGTGACATAGACAGATGAAACCGTGCCAGACCTCGGAATCCAACGGTCCATATTAATGTGACTGTTTCAAAAAGGGGTATCCATTAAGAACATGTGGTAAGCAAGATCTGCAGCAAACGGGACGGCCGACCTCCTTTGAGAGTTCAAGTCTCAATTAAATTGGCGGTCAATGGTCAAAGTAGTGAATTGAGAAGAGAGTAAAAATTGATTATAGCTAGCAAATCAAAGTAGTGTGACTATCAAGGTCGTTTGTATTATACAAGTAGCAATAGAGTTCGAGACGTTTTTACTGGAACGAACTACAATTAATGGTATCAGAGATTACCTAAAATTCGGCCAGCATAACAGATCAAATGGAGTGCCTCGCACCACATACTTTACTAATATCAGTTCACACAAGTTGTATACCTTACAGTATGGATGGTTCTAATTATTTACACCATACCTGTTCTTTTCTACAGGCACTGATTCCAGATTATTTCAGAGTCACTAGCTCTTTGAATATTGACCAGAATAGTGACGTGAATCTTTCCTTTTTTTTTTTTGATCTTGATGACAATCCAACCATAAAATTCCCTGTTACTTATTCCAGCCCTACCTACAGACTCACCCTCGGAAATACCCTCGGAACATCACACAACTGACTGAGGTTCGCGTGCCTGCGACACGCGTGTCCAAAAGGGAAAAATCCATTCTCGTTTTGACTTATACCTCAGCCACTTTACCCTCTTGTTTTCTTCATCGATTACACCTTCATTTATTTTCAAATTTTCACTCGGTTTTCTCAACCACCCCCCTTACATCACGAGTCGGTTCCTCTACCGTTTACGTTAATATTATCTCCGCCACTCGCTTCTTATCCATCCACACATTATGATCTCAAGACAAGGTTCGATATTGTCAACCATGTCGGCATCTCATAGCCATCCTCAGAAAATTGGGCCCTGGAAACTCGGAAAGACCTTGGGTCGCGGCGCTACAGGCCGTGTGCTCTTGGGTGTCCACCAACAAACTGGCCAGAAGGCCGCCGTCAAGGTTGTCCTGAAACTGGAACTCAATGAAGATTATGACAGACCCCAGGACAGAAAGGGCGGCCTCCCTTACGGCATCGAGCGTGAAATCATCATCATGAAACTCTTAACACACCCAAATGTCTTGCGCTTGTACGACGTCTGGGAAACTTCCAAGGCTTTGTACTTAGTGTTGGAATATGTCGAAGGAGGTGAGCTTTTCGATTTGTTGGTCGAAAGAGGCCCTTTGCAGGAACAGGAGGCAATCAAATACTTTCGTCAGATCATATTAGGTACCGCATACTGCCATGCATTGGGTATCTGCCACCGTGACTTGAAGCCCGAGAACTTGTTGCTTGACGCTTCGCTTAATGTCAAGCTTGCTGATTTTGGCATGGCTGCATTGGAGAGTAACGGCAAATTGCTTGAAACTTCATGTGGATCTCCCCACTACGCTGCCCCAGAAATCGTTTCTGGATTGAAATACCACGGTGCTGCTTCCGACGTTTGGTCTTGTGGTGTCATTCTCTTCGCCTTGCTCACAGGTAGACTTCCCTTTGATGATGAAAACATCCGTAACCTCTTGTTGAAAGTGCAAGCTGGCTCCTTCGATATGCCTGAAGAAATCAGTGACGAGGCCCTGGACTTAATCTGGCAAATGTTGACCGTTGACCCAATGCAGAGAATTTCCACCGCTGAGGTTTTGAACCATCCATTGCTTAATAAGTATCCTATTCCTAATGAGGATCTCATAAGTGTCAAATCTTTGCCTCATCCTGAAACTGCCTACAAGTCTTTGGGCTCCGTCAAGAACATTGACAAGCAGATCTTGCAGAACTTGTCCACTTTATGGCATGACAGACCGGAAAACGAAATCGTCACATGTCTTTTAAAGGAGGGCCCCAATGCTGAGAAGACGTTCTACGCTTTGTTACTCAGATATAGACACACCCAAGATGAGGCACAGGCAACAATTCCAGGCTCTCCCAACAAGCGTATTCCAAGATCGACTCTGAGTCTTTCCAACAGAGCTACTCCCAGAGGTAACCGGGTCAGTCAAATCAGTGCTTCGAACTCCAGAACACGTCCTGTGTCTTTCCAGCGTCGTTACGGTGCCAGAAATTCAGTCGTTGGAGGCAGAACGTCAGCAGCTTCTAGCGTGAACAATTCCCCCTTCAAATCACCAAGAGGTAGTCATCTCGCCAGCAGATCTCCATCCAAGTCTCCGAAAAAGCACCACAGTTATCAGGTACCACCTGGGCCACTTCCGAGAAACATTTACAATGAGATAATGTCAGTGAATGCTCCACACACCAACTCGGTCGGTTCTCTTCCACCAACTTTACCATCTAAAGACTCTATTTATGCTCACACCGAGAGCACACCAGCTACAACGACGGCCGAGAGAATGGAAAAATTCGCCCCTGCTTTGGAGGCTGCTCCTAAGTTGGCCCCCGCACAGACAGTATCTACGAACAAGAGGAACTCAGTGATCAAAAATTCAGGATCCAGAGTGAGCCGTCGGAAGTCTATTCGCCAGTCGTTAACAACAGGATTGAAACGTAATTCAATTACAGTGAAATTGCTTTCCACGTATGCCAAATTGTCGAACGAATCTGATTGGGAGTACATGGATAAGCAAACAAAGAGAACATCTGCAACATTTGCCACATTGTGTGATAAAATCTTTAACCAAGAAGAGTATGACAAGGACGACGAGATGCTCATTGACGAGGAAGAGAAGAGGGCCAAGGAGTACGAGAAACTCATGGAGATTGAGCGCAAGAAGCACGAAGCAGAGCTCAAGGCCAGACGTGAGTTGGCTAAGCAAAAAAGAAGGCTGAAGAGACGCTCTCTTCTCTCAACAAAGAAGTTGCACATCACTGTCACTGAGGATAAAGGTGGCGAAAATAATAGTGAAAATGATATAGTGCCCGAGAATACCATCCAGCAGCCAAAGAGACAGTCCAAAGCACCCCCGGCTTTACGCTCCATCTCTGAGGGTAATGGAGCGGAGAACAGTGACGAATTGACTTCTGCTGATCTCGAAGTTATCAAGAGACGCTCGGCTACCCAGCCAATTCCGAAAAGAAGACTTACACCTATTTTGTCGAGGCGCCCAGTTTCTCGTTTGGACCCCTTATGGACCGCCTTCGAGAACGAGGAGCTTGATAGAGCTCAAGATGCATTACAGGAAGAGTTCAAGGATTTACAAAAGAGCAGAAAGAAGGCTAACCGTGAATCGATGATTTCCGTCTTGAATGACGACGAGATTGACCGGCTTTCGAAAAATTCTGACTATGATACCCACCACCAATTCAAGCTCCCCGAGCACGAGAAAGAAGATCTTGATTTGAGCGCCGAATATATGTCTGAGATCAGGAAGTCTAAACTTCTTAATTCTCAGCTTAATATTCATGGTCATCTAAAAGACACTGAAGCTGGAACGAGAAATAGCTACAGTGCGAAGAAGGCCGAAGAACGCAAGACTCTTATTGGCAGCGTAAATATTCCTAAGGTTACAAGAAAGTCAAGCCACTTCTCAGCATCGAACAAAAGGTTGTCAATCCTCACGATCAGATCCACAAAGGAGTCATACCACGATTTGAACAGTATTTTGGATGCTCATAATGAGGACTTGAAAGATGAAGATTTTGTTGAGGAAGAGCAGTTGGCCAGTGGAATGCCTCGTTTGAGAACCAGTTTCGCTGACAGGTTGGACCAAGCCAATCTTATTGATGAAATTGAAGAAGAACCGTTGGACTCTGGTTCCATCATGGACTTTGACGAACACTTGGCCAAGAAGCGTTCTTCCTACTACGCTGGCGCCAGACCAAAACGTGACTCAATGCTTTCTCCAGTTGTCAGGACAGGAGAATTGGATGATGATGAAGTAACGTTGAAGGATCAAAGAAACAGTGGCGACAAAGAAGCAGATTACACCTTTAATGATGAAGAAATGAAGCCATTGCTGTCGAAGCAAGATGTATTCGACAACATCAAGTTGCCTGAGAAGGAGATCAACAAGACTAAGCGTGTTACTAGCTCTCAACCACCAGCTTCTAGTATGCTACTACCAGACTTGAATAAGGTAGGTCAGCAGAAGGACGTCCCAAGAACGAAACCTTATGGCCAGATTAGCAAGGAGAAGGAACAACGGCTGTCAGCTAAGAATGGCAAGCAGCCATTGTTGGACTCTACGAACTTGAAGACGAATGCTCAGGAGCCCACTCAAAAGCGTAATAAGTCGTTCTTCCGCAAATTATCATGGGGTTCGAAGAAATCTTTGGAAGATGAGCCTCGGCAATTGCCTTCCCCCGCCGATTCCAGAGCCAATTCTGTTGAGGAAAAGAAGGGAGGCTCGTTTCTCAGGTGGTTCTCAGGTTCACACTCTTCACCAAGTGACGTCAAAAGATACAAAACAATTTTACCTAAGCATGAGATGATGACAGCGTTATTTGCATTGTTGAACTCGTGGTCTAATTTTGGATTGAAGAACTTGCGTAGAGATAATGTGGGCTTCAACATCACAGGAGCTATTTCGAGCAACAACTCGTTCAACATGAAGAGTTGCAAGTTCAGAATAAAAATTAACCAGAGAGATAATGACCAAAAGTCAGAATTGATCTGTGCCAACATCAAGGGTTCCCTGGCAACTGCCGACATCTTGTTCAAGGAGATCCAGAGAGTGTTGGAGAAGGAAGGTGTTATGGACAATTAGCCCCCATATTTATAGAATGTAAACGGAATATGTTAATTATTGTATTGCTATAGACAATGCCACAAAGAAGAGAAGAGCTCTTACGTAGACAACGCCTTGATCCTCTTCTTTAGAAGCTTTCCAGGATTCAATGCAAAGAAACACTTCTCGTCGATCTTGATACTCTCTTCTCTAGAAGTCTCTAGTTTTGTTTTGGCCACCACTATGCACTTTTTAATCGTTTTGACTAGTGTCTCGTATTGTTCCCTCTCTGGATCCACTGCTTTCGGTGTATCCACATCCTCTTGCTTGACATTGATATTTTCCTCTTGTTTAACGTCGCCATTTTCTTGGGATTTAACGACATCTGACATTTCAAGATCCTCGTTCGCCTTTCTAAGTTCTTCTTCTTCCAACTTTACTTGGATTTCCGGACTTTCCTTCACCAAACCATCATCTTCCTGCTTGATCTGGCTTCTTTTAAGCTCCTCTCTTTTCATCCTCTCCTCCTTCTTTCTTTCCTCTCTTCGCTCCTCCTTGATGGAGTCTAGTGTCGATTGCTTCAAGAACTTCCGCTTAAGATAGTTTTCTGTGATTTTCTTATCCACGTCATACATAGCTGCTAGAGCAATCTGAGGAGGAGTGTAAAGAAAGGAAACTTCGCTCAACAAAGCATCATCATTGAGCCATTTCTTCGCATTGTCATAGAGTGCACCGATCTTGTCGATGGTCAAGTCCCGTAAAACCGGTTCCGGGTGTAAAAGCACCAGCTGGAAATCTAGGAAGAATCCATATAGCGGACGATACGGATGGTGGACCAAAAGAGTAAATTTGAGAGACAGCAACACAATAAACTCCAAGTCCAAGATGTCGCTGGGCTTTGTTTTAGGTAAGCGAGTACAGAACGACTCGATTGACACAAAGTAGTTCTCCAGCTTGGCAGCTAAGAACACGATGGTATATAGCACGTTCTTTGGTCGATGTTCCATAACAGAATTAACCAAGTAGAAGCGCTTGAAGAATGCCATCGCCGTGGCCTTAACCTGCGTCGGCATATTGAAATGGCTACAGATCTGGATGATTTGCTGACTGAAGTAATAGAGATACTTCTGTTCCTCGTCAAACGAGACCAAGCCTGCGATCTCTGCGGTCAATTCGGCACCATGGACAGCAAACACCTCGGGCTTCTCTGTCTCTAATGCAGATCTAGCACTTTGGAACTTTTCCAACGCCACCAGCCGGCCCTTTTCGTTGGTCTGCATCTTCAACTCCTCGAGCTCATGCTCTGTGTATGACCACACACGGTATTGTGATGATCTCCGGTAAAGTTCGTCTGCAGAGACGTACTTCTTGGGAGGAGTATCCTGCTCCTCTGACTTCACCTCTGGTTCTGTCATATGTGGTGACGATGAGTTGATGATGCTAGTTAAGATGTAGAAGTCCAGTGCAGGACGAGGACGACAGGAACTGTTAGACTATTCCTGTAAAGCAGCTGAGCAGAACGCTAGAGAAGCATATGAATATGGCGAAAAGGACCAGATAGAAACAAAGATACAAAGAAATCAAATTTTGACGTGGAAACTTATTCAAAGAAAATTAATTCCTTGGAATTACGTGCTTCCCTATTGCGAGAGCCTATAAATCTAACACACTAATAAAACCTACAGGTCATCACTTGATGTTATGCAATTGGACTTGGTCCACTATCGTACATATACGTTCCTGACCGCTTCAGTAACATTAGACACCCGTCTATCCTCTTTACATGATTCCCCACACATCCTCACATCCGTGGCAGAACTTCGAGCACGCAACAGATGCAGACAATGGATAGTTGGAAAGTCCGATTTTCTCATCCACATACTCGTCAGCAAAGTTATCCTGGCCTCTGGCCATGGCACCCACAAACACACATATGCTCTCATCTTCATCCAAAGTCTCCACGTAGTCTTGCACTCTACGGATTTCTGCGTCGAAACTCAAGGTAATCTTACGACATTTGGTAGGAAGGTGGTCGGTGATTGGGTTCTTGATGACTTTCAACAACTTTTCCTCAGAGTTGACTGACCGGATGGAAAGCTTGTGCAAAAGTTGCACCATCAATCCAGAAAAACGCTTGAATGTACGGGGGATTCTCACTGAAGGGTTCACCTCGATCAAAACTCCACGTGCAGTGTGGATGAACACTTGCAATTTGCCGGCCTTGTTGATTGGCGAATCCAATAAAGTTAAAAGACATTGATGGGTGATATCTGGTCTGGCCTCAGCGATATCTCTGCCCATTTTACGCAACAAGCCCTGATGGTCGTCACAGTTCAATAGAGCATACTTATCACCTCCCTGCGAGCCTGTGGAGATCTTGTGGGTCTCCAAGCATGCCTGGGACAAGACAACCACAAGACGACGAGTGTCTTTGTCTTTTGAGGTCAAAGCTGCTGGTCTGGAGGGGACAAATGATGCAGGTGGCACGGAGGCAGCCTTCTTTCCGTCATCGCTGGCATCTGGTTGTAACTTCTTTGTGTCGGTCATTTTTGGAGGAGAAGAATTTCTTGAAAAGGTTAGTTAGAAATTCTTAGGAGATGGAGGTCCATATATGCACGTGACAGTATGGAGGTGGGGGTTTGTGAGATGGAAAATTTTTAGCACTACCGGCATCACCCTCGGAAATGAGAAGATTAGTACACTTGCAGCACGTGATGAGATGAGTTACCAAGGTGTTGAAGCTGTTAATCCAGTTGTACGTTCCGGGTGTACATGGGTGAATTTCGGGGTAAGAAATTTGTCATTGGAGACTGGTTGAAATTTTTGGATATTTCAAAAGGAAAATTGAATTGATAGTGTCGTAAGCCCAAATTATACTGCTCCTTCTCAAGATTTTTTACCCTTTCTAATCCCTAGTCAATTCGTTTTCGTATAGACCTTCGAATGGGTCTGTTTTACTATGTACTTATCGCATACAGTACAATATGCTTCGTGATAAGATCACGTCTGGAAGGACACCAACCAGGCATCCAGCAGGTATTCAGAGTGTTCAACATTGCTTTGGGACGCGTCCTGGCCATACATCTATTTGTTTGCAAGCATTCACCTCACTTTGTGGGGCAATTCACATTTCTATTGTCACTATAAGTTGATCTACTTGGTTTGTCATGTCTGAGTCCAGCTTTGACGATGACGATGAAGAGCTCATGGCGCTCATCAGAGCTACACAGGCTCCAGCAGCTATAGCAAATTTAGGTCCTCATCCAACTGGAAATTCAGCAAATCCAACAAATTCAGGAAACCCAGAAAGCTCAGGAATCACAGGAAACACCATGAATGGTAATAATTCAGGTCAGATCCTACCAAATATGTCGGGTGACCTCATACGAGCACAAGGAGAGATCTCCATTCTACGAGCACAATTGGAGTCGTTGCAAAGTCTGAAAAACGAGGAAATTCGCCGGCTAAATCGAGAGTATGAGAACGCTCAGAGCCTGGCCCAAAGCCATATCTCAGCGTTGAAGCAACTGGTGGATAAGCTTGAAGATGAGAAGAAGTTTCTAGGCAATGAGATTCGCTCACTTTCGGCTGCCAAGAGACGTAAAGTTGCGACTCCTTCTGGTCTGATTGTTGAGGTGGACACGGACAGACATGACGACATAGAAGTATCAGGTCCGGAACCTGAAGTACTGAAGCCATTAAAGGCGATTTCTGGCCCTATCAAACAAAAAATTCAGCCCATAATCTCCATTCAAGATGACTGGTCGCTGTTTTGTCTGCACATTTGGAATTACACCATTAACGGCAGCAGTCGGTCCAGTGTCGAGATACTATCCAGAATTTGCACAGATAGAGATGTCCATATCAGTCCTGAGTTGCAGATTAACGCTTGGACACCCATTCTGGCAGCGATTTGGAACTATCTCATGTTGAAAAAGGACTTAAGGCTAGATAAATTGGTTCGCCAGTTCTCGGAGCAGATGGTTATGCTAATAAAAAGCCAAATTTCTGAAAACAAAAACAGACGCAGCATTGTTGCTGTGCCTTTCATTACTTCGCTTCTCCATGCGTGTGTAAATTTCAAGGTGTCTGCCGTGGACGAGCACTTGGTGGTTTACCTTGTGCAAGAAATGTGTGGTATTCTGGCCAAGTTTGTGTTTTTGCTCCAGCTGGAAGACGAGGAGGAGTCATTCTTGGACCACCATAACGTCACCTACCAGCATAGGCTCCTCGAAAACTTCACCCTCGTTCTGTGCTTTGATATCTTGGAAGACGCAGTGTCGATAGCGACACAATTTGGCCCAAAGTTCGTGTCGAGAATCTGGGAAAATACCATTGATACCCAATTACTTCTGAAAATCTTGCCAGAAAACAGTGAGAGATTCAAGTCGGTGGCCCAGATCAACCTTGTGTACAACTACGTGGAGATGCTTTCAGCCTCGCTCAGTTCTGGAGGTTTCGCAGCCAATAAAGACCACTTTAACAAGCTGCTCGTTGCGTCCTTGATCAAAGTTTTCCTCATAGATATCTCCATCAAGGAGGATTTCATGTTCTTCGGCCTAAATCGAGCCTTGGGCAACAATGAAGATTTTGAGCGTATAAGTGCTTCCATTCCCACAAAAGCTGACTCCATCTTCAGTCACTCGCTCATTGCCACTGCATTACCGGTTAATCCACCCAAATCAGAAGAACTTCAAGGCTATCATGTGGTTACTAAGCATCAGTTCCACTTGCTCAGTCTCCGAATCCGCATTGTTAATACGCTTGAGTCATTGGTGATTTCTGGATCAATGCATCTTTTGAACGAGAAGGAGAACCTCAAGTCGATCGTGAGAATCATTGCGTTTGAGCAGAATGCCATGATGCACCAGCCACGGTCTCAGTTCATCCACATGAGGTTGACCATAGTGGCAGTCCTTGTTCGAATCTTGTATTACATCACTGATGAACACAAGAACATTAATACGCTCATTTATCCAGAAACGCTCTACGAGATTTTCGTGATACTTATGCGGGTGGCATTTGGATCGGATTCGCTCTCTCTGGGTGCACTTAAGTTACTTTCAGAGATCCGAGCTCGAGGCTTCACTGATGTTGGAGTCTTCAACAGGTGGTGCGAACAGCGTAGTCGGGACATCAGTCACATTAACCTACATGAGGCCAGTGGAGGCAAGTTTGGAATGCTCAGCGATGCAGAGTGTAATTTTGGCAATGGGCTCGAGTTCCCGTACGAGCTGGAAACTATAGAGATAGCCAGAGAGATCTTGGGGGTCTGTGTGAACCACGATGAGGCAGACAACTTGTATTATAACATGAATGAGGTCTAGAGTACAATTAAGGTTGATAAGGAAAAGAAAAGAAAATTGTTGTTGAGAAATTTTTGGTTCTTTTGGTGGGAAGTGTCATGAAAGATTTATGATTGCCATGTTTGCAGCGAAATGATCCGTTGTAGCAATTGAGTATAAGCCCAGTGGTAGAGGAACGCCGAGACCTTGATGTATATAAAGAAATTCACTCGATGAATACATTTTCTATGTTTTTATTCCAAATCAAAAACGCTCATACACATCCTTCCAGACTACTCCATTACAATCTTTAGCATGTTGTTTTGTATTAGTTACACATTGAAGTTCGTGACTTAAGCAGACTCAGCCTTGATGGAGGTCTGGAAACCGTTGTTGAATCTTCTGGTGACGTGCTTCAAGTAGGCCATTCTACCGGTACCGGTGGTTCTTCTTCTCTTAGCCTTCAAAGCCCAGTTGTGAGATCTGATCTTGGCAGCTGGGTAGCCACAAGAAGCACAGGTCTTCTTCTGAGCGTGGAAAGAACGACGACCGCATCTCTTACACAAAACGTGAGACTTGTTGTGTCTCTTACCCATAGATGGAGTACCCTCTGAAATAGTTAGTATATGGACATTATAATCTCTAGAAACAATGGAAAAAAATCGGGACAAAAACTGACAGGGACCATGGAGAAGACCCACTAAGCAAGAAGTTGATGCCGCTAGTGGATAATTCTCGCCAGTAGTTTGTGATTCTTTTTCATGGGATTCAACGAATTCAGAATCTTCAATGATATGGGATGGAAACTCAAAACATGAAACATTCGGAAACACTGGAACAGAACCATGGCGAAGACTCGCATCTCATTGTATCTTTAACACGAAAGGGTTTTTACATACTACCCATGTTGACTGATGATTATAGATGAAGATTGAGAAGACTTGAAATTTTCTTTTGAGAAGTGAGAGCGTGAGTGGGAAAATTTTGCTGGGGAGTGCAGACAGTGCTCAGAAAGCGAACACGTGAGAGGGCGATATATTGCGAGGGCTTGTGCCCTAGAGATATGGAGTTCGTAATAGAGGGAATTGGATAGTCATAAAATGATAAAAAATAACATTATCGTGAATGATAATTTGGAGTTTTACCTGTAGGTGTATGAGCATAATGGATTTCGAAGCTGCTTGAGTATTTTGGTGGGTCTTTGGTGACATTAAATGTAAGTAGATAAAATGTTTAGGAGCATTGGTTAGACTATCAACTTAGAGTGGTGGGAATTACTGGGAACTAGAGAGATGAAGATATAAGAGAAGATGAGTATATGATGAAATATTTCAGTGTATTGAGAAGGTCCAAGAGTTTTTCGCTCATTCTGACAACCTCAGTACTCAGTTGAATATTGATTTAAATGTGAGAGTATATTAAAGAGGCCAAAAGAAATATGGCCAACGACTAGACTTGTCTAGTGAGACATGAAAGCGTCGGTTTCTTGAAATACCGATTCAATCATGTAATCAATATTCTCTACCTCTTTGCTTATTTTTGCTGTTTATAACGATGATGATTAAATGTTCGGATCTCGAATTGTTTACCATGTACGAAATCTCCATAGAAAGATAAACTGTCAATATGATAAGAATTACGGAACGACTCAAAAATCAAAACATTCATTTGAAAAGACAAAAATAGAAACCAAATACCATTGATACTTTCTTGATTAAGATCAATTGAAACGTCTCCCTTGCTCACCATACTAAGTTCAAGCACTCACTTACAACTCCCACCTCACCTGTCCCAACTACTACATCCACTGGTATCACTTAGGTGAATATAGCTTTACAAAAAATGAAAAAGAATGCGCAAGCCCGGAATCGAACCGGGGGCCCAACGATGGCAACGTTGGATTTTACCACTAAACCACTTGCGCTGTTCTATATGCCTTCTTCTACACTGGTTTTACTAGTTCAGTTCAAAAAAAAAAAAAATCTCAAAAATCTCATTTTTAACGCTCTGCTCAACAATATTGACTGGTAAAAATTCGCTCAAATATTTTTAATTGAATCGTTATCACCTGTCACTAAATTACATCCTTTTTAAATCTATCAATCTTTTCTCGCATTGGTATCAGCCCTAGAGTCACGTGTTATAAATACACCGTGCCCGCGTCTGTTTGTTTGTCTAACATTCGCGCTATACGTGCTTACCATCTATATCACCTACTACCACTTTAAAAAAACCACCATACTCTTCTAACAAATCTATCCTCGGAAATATTATGTCCGACTACCAATTCCCTCCCTCGTCGCCCGTGCTAAACGCCGCTGACTCGGACTTCGACCCCTTTGCCAGACCGAAAGACTCTGTCAGGGGAAGATGTGAGTATCCTACTCCAAACCCATCTTCTACGGCAGGAAGATCCTCTTCTCCGGCCAGACATGAGAATGATCTCGCAGATGAAGAAACTAATGCCATTTCTCCGGTGAAAATGCCGTTTTCTGGCAAGTTTAGACAGACTGTTGATGTTCCTATTGCCACCAGAGAACGCCGCCCCACAGTGTCTATCAACAGAGATTTCAACATCTTGAACCCCGACGCGTCAGTAATGCGCATTCCGCTTGTTTCCGGCCAATCGCAGCTTCTTGTGGGAAGAAGTTCTAAGTCCTGTGACTTCCACATGAAGACCAGCGATAAAACCATCAGTAGAGCACATGTTCTGATCAGCTACGATACGGAGTCCTTAACAATTACATGCTTGGGCTACAATGGGCTCGGAATGATTGTTCCACGTGTTTGCCAAGTCTCCGAGACCGGTGAGAAGGCGTATGAATTGCGTGAAACTGGCAAGCCATTGCAGGCTACAAATCTCTCTAAAACTATTCACTTGGACTACCAGCACACCGAGTTTCACGTCAACAGAGGTGAGAAGGTGCGAATGCCCCGCTTCTCAAACGTTTTGTTGCAGATCAGAGACTTGGTTCTTCTTGTCAATCCTGACGACTACGACGAGGAGGTCACTGACGATGAGGAGATTGAGTTGGTAAAGCCAGTGCTTCAGACGTTGCCACCTCCATTGCAGGCCATTCTGAAGCATCAGCCACCAGCTGTGACAAAGCCTCAGCAGGAATACGTCCAACAAACACCTCAAATGGCAGCACCAACGGCGGCTCCAATGGCAGCTCCAACGGCAATACCACTTGCTTCTCCTATGAAGAAAAAGACTGCTTTCACAACTACGTCTGTTCTCACTCCCACAAATATTTCTGCTGAAACCCCAAAGACTCCACGGAAGCCTTTGGTGCACATTCCTACTATGGATGAGTCTACACCTTCAAAATCCAGCAAGGAGCCTATAGTCATTTTCCAGGATGCGCAAGAGCCCAAGGTACAACCTCCCAAGAGATCGATGACTCCATTGTCAAATAAATCTACCAATTTGCTTCACACTCCTCCAGCAAAAAGAAGAGCTGCCAGTGAAGAGCCTAGTGGCAAGAGAGTCAAACACGAGCCAAAGCAGGAACTTGAAAAGAAAACCGAGCCCAAGAGGGATGCAGAGGGTAAGCTTATCATTGACGGAAAGTGCATTCAGAATATCTCGAACCTCAGCGAAATCGAAAACATTCTCATCAACCATTTAGCATTCTCAAGACTTTCGTCTACACCGGCATCTTTCTTGAACACAATTCTGGCGGCAGTGTCGAAGCTTTCGCTTGAACAACTTCGGTCGGTTCTTCATGCTGTTGAATGCATTGGTGTCATTTACAGACAAGGTAAGGATGCCGCTGGAAAGCCATTGGAGGAAGAGTACTACTACGTGCCTGAAAAAGACCATGACCCAGAGAGAAACAAATTGGTGTCGCTGATTAAGGGTCATGGTGGATTGAGAGCATGCAGAAGAACTCACAAGCAGTACTACTGGAAGAAGCCAGCCCCAATCAAGAAATAAGCTTGAGTGTGTAATATAATCGGAAAACTATTGGACTCATAATACTTAAGCTTCTGTTTTGATCTTTTTAACCACCATGTCTGTTTTAATCTTTCTTTTACCTGAGACCCTTTCAACCTGTTCAACTTTCACAACCTGTTCAACCTTGCCCACGTAACTCTCTTGCTTAACTTCAACTTTCATATCAGCTACCTCGTGCTTGATTGCTTGGCCATCAACCTGATTAATACCATTATTTAAATCAGAAAGGTCTGCAGCAAACATAACCAGCTGGGCCCAACCAGCATACTCGCCAAACAAGTCACGCAAATGCTGTTTGACTTGATTGTATGCGATTTTGTTCATCGTCTTTGGGCCCTTGAACTTATAATCTCTCACAGCTATTTGCAAGACGTGAGTGTCCACAGGAACAACGTCATGGTTGTCAAGACACATGAGACTGATGCAGTCAGCCACTTTGGGCCCAACACCGCAGAGTTCAATCAAGTACTCGTGGGCCTCCTCGCTCGTCTTTGAGCGAAGTTCCCAAAGCGAATCTAAGGTAATGTGAGGGTAATTTTCATTATCCATAAACATGCTAGCAGTTCTTTGAATGTATTTTGCTCTATAGCCAAAACCCAACTCACGAAGTCGGTCTTCAACCTCGGGTTTTGCTAAAAGTTCGGGTTGTGGGAATGCGTAGTAGTTGACTCCATCATGCTCGTTAATGAAGGTTCCATATTCGTGGCACAATGAATGGCACATTTTGGAGATTCTCTTCACATTATTGTTGGAAGAGCAGATAAACAGCACTACAGTTTCCCACGGATCTTGTCTGAGCATACGGATTCCAGGAAATCCAGCAAACGAAGTGGTTTTGGAGCCAGGTCTGCATTTCTTCTCAACCTGTGACCACTGTTCGTACAAATCTGCCAACTTCACGTCAAGATTGAAGTAATCAGCGATGAACAGAAGTGTTGATTCGGGGCCGTTTCTATCTTTGGAGCTTTCTGCCAATATATAAGCGTAGTGCAAGTTCTGGTCATCTTGTTTGAGAAGAATGATTCTGTCTTTAGTGGAAAAGCTCCACACGGAGTTGACATTGTTCCAACGAAAAGCTTGGCCGCATCGTAATACTCGAGACAAGGAGAGTTCTTTTGTGGAAAGTGGAAGCGATCTCCAAACAAGATCAACTGTCATTAGGAAGATGGAGAATGAAAAAAGACAGGTCCTATCGCGTCTTATCGCACTAATCGGGTAAATAGGTTGCAGGTGCGATGCTGATCAGTAAGAGAAGAGATGCTTGCCGGAAGGATTCCACGCATTGACAAGAGAACACGGGCGACTTAGTAATGAAAGTAAACTTAGGGGAATGAAACGTTCAAATGTTGGAGTTACAAGATAATTTTCACTTCGAAATGATGAAGAGTTGAAAAATGAGAAGAATTTTTGGAGAGAAGCAACTTCCACCCTCGAAGAAAAAAAGAAAAAAAGAAAAAAGAATTACGAGAGGATAGTTTTCAGAATTAATTGACCGGGTGTTCGAATTAGTACGATCATGGCTGTCACTTCCTGGTTCACCAGACCTAATAATTATAGAGGACTGCAGGCACACGTCCTAAGATTATCTGTTAGTCAGCTATTGATCCGACAATATCTAGAAATCCTAAGGAAGAGACTTCCGAGTTCCTTTGAGATCCCCTGATTACAATTTGTGGCGTGAATGGAGGAGAGTTGTCCAATATGCTTCAAGGCGTTCCCAGTGAAGTTCCTAGAGCGGCACGTCAACTCATGTCTTGACACTGTGGAAAGTCTGCCAAGTGCCGAGCCCCCGAGACTGGAGAGTGCTCTGGATGGAGTGGAAGAGTTATCAATCGCTAAGACTACCGATAAGGTCAATGCTTTCGCTGCTTTAGGTCTAAAGGCTGATTCCAAAAAGTCAGATAAAGGAACCAAAAAGGATGGAGCCAAACTTACTAGTATTTTGATCGCGGAGCGTAAACTAAAAAGAAAACAAGAAGAATTGGAGAGATCAATCAAGAGGAAAGCTTTGGAATTGCAATCCCTGAAATCGCCCGCAAAAGAGTTAGCCAATGTGATTGTCACTGAAACGCAATCCTCAGGACCTACACAATCCAGGAACTTGCAACAAACGGTCCCTTCAAGTCCAAAGGAGTCTCAGGAGATTCCAAATACTCAAAGTTCTCCAATTTCATCTACACAGAAGTCTGAGGCACTCCGACGCAGTCAGGAACTCATGCAGTTTAAACGAGAAGCAGAGCTTCCCTTGGCTCAAAGACTACGACCAAAGACGCTCGATGATTTCTACGGACAAGAGAAGCTAGTTGGTCCAGATGGGATCTTGACAAACATTATGCATGCAGAGCAAATGCCATCGTTCATATTATGGGGAGTTCCTGGGGTTGGCAAGACTTCTCTTGCCAGAATTATAGCATCTTCGTCAAACTACCGGTTCGTCGAGCTTTCTGGATCAGAGAGCAACACAAAGAAGTTGAAGGAGGAGTTTGCCAATGCTATCAATGAAAAAAATCTATCAGGGAATAAGACTCTCTTGTTCTTAGACGAGATTCACAGGTATAACAAAGCCGTTCAAGACTTATTACTTCCTGTTATAGAAAAGGGCGTGGTGACTGTTATCGGTGCCACCACAGAGAATCCATCATTCACCTTGAATAACGCGTTACTTTCTAGAATGCATACCTTTGTCATGGAGCCATTATCCCAAGATGCGCTCGTCAAGATTCTTAACAAAGGATTGTTACTTGTGAACAAGACAAGAAAATTTCTCCATCGTTTGCATCTTATTGCAATGAACAAAGAGGCTATTGATTATATCGCCAAATTGAGCACTGGAGACTCGAGGGTTGCACTAAATATATTAGAGTCTGTGAATGCTTACTTGTCTGGATTGAGGTTCAGAGCATTTTCCGATAAAGAACCGGAAAAAGAGACAATAGAATTACCAGCGAAAACAGGTATCATCAAGATTAACTTGGAAAACTTGAAACCTTTGTTGAGCACGAGAAACTTTCACCAGATGTACGACAAGGTGGGCGAGAATCATTACGATACTATAAGCGCGTTTCACAAGTCAGTCAGAGGATCCAATGCAGATGCTGCTGTGTTTTATTTGGTCAAGATGCTCAGTGGAGGAGAGGACCCACTCTTCATCGCACGAAGAATGATTGTAATTGCCAGTGAAGATGTGGGACTTCGTGATTCCTCGTGTCTTCCTTTTGCTATCTCGGCTATGGAAGCAATTCAATTTGTGGGAATGCCAGAAGGTGAAATCATTCTAGCGCATTGTGCTGTGAAATTGGCAAGAGCTCCTAAGTCAACCAAGTCATACCGTGCATTGCGAAATGCCCAGAGCCTTTTGAAAGAAAACCCAGATTTTCGGAAGCTTCCAATTCCTCTCCACTTGAGAAACGCTCCCACACAATTAATGAAAGAACTTGGTTACGGTGACACTTACAAGTATAATCCAACATTCAAGCATGGACTTATTAATCAAACCTTCATGCCCGCAGAGGTGAATGACATTAAATTCGTTGAAGATACACACTTGGGAAGTGTCATTGATGATGAGGTCAAGCAAGATAAATATGACAAGGCAGATGAGGTTGTCAAAGATTACAAGGACTTCAAGGTATTCCAAAGAGATCAAATTAGACAGGAGAGTGCAAAACGGAGGAAGGTGTCTCTCCAGAAGACCAGACAGCTCATTGATCATTCCAACAATGACGTGGAAAGGATGTCTAGCTACGATGAAAACCTTCCGAAGGACTACCAACCTGATTACTTCGATGGTAGCGAACGAGATAAGTATTCGGACGAATCGGATAGTAACAATAATTTCGAGTGCTCTTACGATGAGTTTATGAGTGAATCTTACATTGGACCTGATGAGGCAGATTACCCTATCAATAACTGATTCTAAGATTCTAAACGTGGGTATATCTGCTTGAGGCAGTTAGGTCAAATGGGTCATGGTAAGGAAACCTTAGTGCCTCCCGCTGTGTGTGACTCAACTGCCTGGGTACTCCAATAGCCTGAGGCTGAATATCTGGCTCGGTAATGTGTCCGTATATGAGAATACAGATACCGATTGCAAGCATGAGAAGCCAGACGCCAATGAAAGAGCTGGAAGTCAAAAGTTCTACTTCGAGGACTTTCCTGTATTGTTTTATCAAGTATCCAACCGTGTTCAGCTTTCCGAGGTCGGATATTGAATCATAAACCGAGTCCACAGATGTTGTGCTGATTCTATGGAGATTCTTATCGGAAAACGAGGTTAACTTCAACTGAGTGTTGGAAATAAGCCAACCCAATCCACTTTCGATGCTGTCTAGCTTTCGGCCAATGGTACAATAGATCACGGTTTGGAGTGGAGCAGCGAACGGTGTAGATCGAAATACTGAATCCACGGTATTGTTAATAGCAGTCTCAGCATCAAGAATAGTACTGTAGATACTTGTGGTGAAGCCTTGGATGGGATGCAATAACCCTGTATTAATTTCGTCCTGTGTTTCGTTAACATATACTTGTGTTTCGTTGATCGATCTTGCAACCAGATGCGCAAGTACAGACCTGGTCTCGTCCATGTTGATACTTTGCATAAAAGGTTCTAAGTTTGTCTCAATGTAGTTCAAAAGGATACTCTGGAGTCCATAGGCCAAAAATCCACAAGATCCAATCAAAAAACACCTTCTAACTGTAGGCGTACTCATGTAGCACACTAGCCACTGAAGACGAGGGTCCCAGTTCTTGATTAGCCTGTGAAGTAAGATATTCTCATGTTCGAAAATCAAATTCCCAACTTGCACTTGCTTTTGTTCACAGGCTAAAAGCTTAAGCAAAACGTCTTTCCGTTGCCAGTTGCGGTGTGCTATCCATATGGAGATGCACACACTAAGGAAAACACCAACAGCAAGACCTATGAGGATGTAATCGGAACATTTCCGAGTCCTTGAGATGACATTCTGGAATGACGCCTCTATTTCTAAGCAAGTATTTTTCAAAACATCAAATGTTTGGACACCGTTGCTCGAAAGTTCAAATGTGGTGTTCACTGAAAGTTGTTTGACATGGTTGTTCAACAAATCCAACGGTTGAGTGACCATACTGGTCAAATTCGACAACACAGTCTCAAAGGCTGGAATATCGTCTGTCAAATTCCTCAAAGTATCGACAAAAGTGGTTGGAATGGTGATGTTGCTCAAAGAACGAACGTTCAAAGAGACAATATTTATAGCATCGGTAACGGAACTAGAATCGTCCAGTGAGAACAATGACTTTATAGCAGTCAAAGAGGCACTGAAGCCGTTTATTAGTATGGATAATCTTTCAAGAGCAGTGTTGATCCCCTTAGTTGCCAAATTGATGGCATCTTCAACGGTTTCTGTGATGGCACTGACTGTGTCAGTGATGATTTCAAGAGTACCATGGACGAAAGCCGTGCACAAGCAGGCCAAAGTGCCTAGATATAATTCTATTAGCAACAGAATGACCCCCTTAACTACCGTGATGCTCATGGTGAGAAGTAGCTTGATAATTTGCACATTGGAGTTCATGGCATACTCCACAGCTTCTCGTGTAACATTGTTGACTTGCGACTGAGTATTTAGGACCATATCCAGCATATCATTCATCTTCCAGCAGCCATATATTGTTGCCTTCTCTGTCGATGCAATAGCAGCCAAAAGTGTTTGTGTGAATAAATATACTTTCACCATGAGAAGTGCCATGGCCACCACTAAGTCTGATAGCCATGTCTGAGTAAGACTCTCATTGAACGTGAGATATTTTCTCATGATAATGGTGGGTTATTTGGAGATAAGTTTGAATTTAAAGCAATGAAATGTATCACATATGTGTGAAACAGTGGCTAAAGTAATACTGGCATGGTGGTGTAGAATCATATGATGAAACAGTCATGAAGTAGACATGGACAAAAGGAGTGAGGAAATTTTGAAACGAGACAGAAAACATGATTATTTTATGTCTAATTGTGAAATCACATATACAAAATTACAATTTCCTTATCACTTTTTTCGAGTTGATAATGATTTTGGATTTCTCCTTTCGTTGCAACCACTTTATTCGCACTGAAACTCACTGGCCCTATAAAGCAACAATACAAGCGTATTGAAACAGATACTTCAGAGTTGGAAAAAAGTCAAAAAAAAAATCGTAAACGAGATCATCCATTTATCAGTCAAATTTCTCAGATTTTGATGTGTTTTATTTTTTTCCTCACCTTCAACATCCCCCACATCCACCTTCCGATATCTTCTCCTGTACACAATTCACGACCTATTCATCAGCAATATCAAAACAAAAATTCTAACTTCATCTACTAGCTATGTCCGAACAGCCAAAAGAAGAAAAACCAGACAGCACCCACATCAACTTAAAAGTCAGCGATGGAACTGCTGAGATCTTTTTCAAGATCAAGAAGACTACTCCTATGAAGAGATTGATGGAGGCGTTCTGTAAGAGACAGGGTAAGTCCATGGAGTCGTTGAGATTCTTGATTGATGGTACCCGTGTGTCACCAGACAACACGCCCGAGGACTTGGACTTGGAAGATGGAGATGTCATCGAGGCTCACAGAGAGCAGGTCGGAGGTGCATTGTGAATAGAAGAATGGAAGTCTGTTTAGGACGTCTGTAGGGAGTAGCGACCGTGAGAGGCAAATGATTATCCTCATTATTGTTATTACTTGTGCCATTGGTTCTCTAGATATTTTTGATAACGAATGCTGTAGGTGTTTTATTAGCATAATTTACACTTGTTTTGGTTTCTGAGTTGTAGACATGGATATCACGTCATGCTATAATCTTCATGACCTCCGATTCTTCGGATTCAGTCACTAAGTGGGGGAAAAAGTGGTGATCTGTCGTGGAATTGGAATATTTTGGTTGTGAAGTGGTCGTTATTTGACACGGAAGCGGAGTCCTGAACATCAAAGTGACGAAGTGAATGTAGAGTCTTCTTAGAAGCTTGACGCAACCATGTCAGGTGCTACGGAATTTTCCGTTTTGTTCCCTCTATGAATCAGCCCGTTTTGAATGTCTTCCTAACTAAGATTCGGTGATTAGTGGTGGCTTTTCGAATCGTGACACGAAGCAAAAGTAGCTTATTCAGCGATATTGATACTAACAATAGAAATCATAAATCTGTGGATTTGAGATGATGCACTCCGACTCTTCTTTTTCGAATGGATAATAAATTTAAAATCCACGTGGTTCAATCGATCATTTTCATAGGAGTTAAAGTGATGGAACCCAGAAATCATGTATTCCACATTCTAGAATTTTCTGATAATTGTAATCAGCTCCCAGTTGAAATTCTATTTCCAACATTCTGATTAAAACGAGGTTGAAAGCATTTGTTAATGATGTTAGAAGGGTTCGGCGGCCTGATCTAGAAACTGATAACTTATTCTGCCTTCTGATTCATTCACCTCATTCACCTCTTTATCTGTTCCAGTCTGAATCTCTATGTAAAACGTTCTTAGCTTAGAATTGGAAGTTGAAAAAATCAATGAAACTAGGACTTCAGGCGAGAGCTCTGACAATGTCTGGCCTAATAATGACATCGAATCCAAAGTAGCTTCCAGTTCATCTCCCTTGCAATTAATAAAGTTCCACAAGTACAAGTAGTCACCAAAGACATGGTTCTCCTTGGCACACTCTAACAACTCTACTGCGTTTGCCAAATTGTCAAAGTTATCGTCGGTATAATAATTGATATGCGGTAAATTCATCCATTCAAAGGCGGCAGGAAACGAGTATCGGTCGATGTTTATGCTACCACTATTCCCTGTTTTGACTAATTCACCATCCAAGAAACTTTGCAATCTGCTTCCGTAACCAAGGTGACTTCCAAGGCAAACAATACTATTAATAAGAAAACTAAGCTTCATTGGGTACGAGAGCCAACAATGGAGAAGAGTGACGAAAGTACAGCCCAAATCCAAAAGAAACAAAAGAGCACGAAAGATAGTAAAGAGCACAAAAGGAAAAGAAGAACACGAAAGATTCAAAAGAGCACGAAAGGGAAAATTAAAGTATATGCGAATGCAGACTTCGTATTTCGAACTTTCCGAATGCAAGGACATAGCCACGCACAATAATGAAGTTGCGATGAGATCGTATCATCTATAGTACTTTGGTTTCAGAGTAGATTTGGACTCCAAGTCTATATATATTTTTCCATGGAGTATTAATTGGGCACTTAAAGGCAGTTGCATTCACATTCATAGAAGGTATATTATGGTGGAGAACTGTCAAGAATAATCCTCTCATGGAACTTAAACCGTTAGTATCCTGCATGTCAATGCAGGCTTGCCCGATGCATGGCAACGTGTGGTGTGGGTATAAAAAGAAAATCATCTCGGCCAAAACTGACCTTATTGATTCTCACTAGCATTAAAGTTTAGTCTTTATTTTTTTTCTCTTGACTCTTTAATGGTCTCTCAATTCTGAAGAAAGTGCACTCGGAGACCCTCAACGATTTACATGCACCAATCTGTAAAACGTGATGGTAATGTACATTAGATGAAGCGTGGCTACATCTTACGTATACGGAATGCGCTAAATATCAGTGGCTGGCGATTACGAGATGAAGTACATTCGGAATTAGCCATGGCAAAAGATGCATAACATTTCAGCGTTGCCCGGGGCTCTCGATCTGTCAATATAATTAAAGAGTTGTAAGATTGGATCTTTCAAATGACTTCACAATATAAAATCATTCATATGAAAATAAGTGTACTTTGAAGCCGCTTTAGATGATTTGATTGCATGTAGATGAGCTGGTAATCCACTTCAATGTTGATGTATTGAAAGTTTGTGCAATTGGTCTTATTGCAACACCCTTCAAGTGCTGACTTAACAGATAATTTGCCGGCATGGTGGTTTTTCGTCAACACCATCGCGACCATTACCAGTACGTTTTACGAAGATGTCCTGTTCAGACTGCACTCTTACCACCATTTGGGCTGTAGTTCTGGATGTGGCTCTTGTTGCTCCGTGTGTAAAATTTTCCGTTTGCTTACCTCCGGTTCACTTTCACCATTTTCGTTTGATTACGTAGTGAGCCCCTTGTAGTCTTTGGATGGTCGAAGCTTTGACAGAACAATTAAAAAATAATTTCAGCTTATAATTGAGGTTATTGTTACCATCAATAAATGCAGTTCAGTATATGATAAAATAATCATGTTCAAAACGAAGCTGTGTTAGATACAAACCATCGGGTAACCAAAAGGAGTCTTAATTTCTTTCAAAAGAGCAAATGGTTTT
>Ga0160505_100123_pt1 | contig 57738 bp, 33 predicted proteins | sample DIDeMG_FD_108225 | JGI IMG/M metagenome (GOLD analysis project Ga0160505, IMG submission 108225) | Enriched chicken feces microbial communities from UW Madison campus, WI, USA - DID2874_E49_Stillage MG | ecosystem: Host-associated > Birds > Digestive system > Large intestine > Fecal ... | reverse complement strand
TTTCATTTTTTATTTGGGCCTTTGTCTATTTTTTCGCTTTGTTGTCTGACTCCCCTTCGTTGCATATCACTCGCTGATGTCTTCCGTCACATGCAGAAGAGATCTACCGTTTTGCATCCTCAACCTGACGACCCTGTTTAAATGTAGTGAGGAAATCTACAGACAGTTCCGGATGAGTGGCAGGGGTAGATGAGGGAAATTTGTTAGTGTAATGATAATGATACGTATGAGGGTATAATTGGAGGATACAGGGTCTATGGGATATACGGGGGTATTCCATGGAAGATGATGAGAAGTGGCTGCTGGCACTTGCAATATATAGTAGTCTAAAATCAACTACTAATGAGTAGACTAACGGAAGAAAGTGTACCATTATTGAGAGGTCTGTGAGGCGATTGTGGTTTCATTTGGTTCGTGCTGATGCGAGCTACCAAGAGGTAATTTTTCAAATTGTATTTTTGTTAGTTGCCTTTAACTTGAATTCCCTTGGAAGCTAAATCAATTTGCTTTCGCTGTGTATTCCCTTCCTTCTGCAGCATACGTCTCCATATCTCTTCGGCGCTTTTTGATCAATACGAACCTCCCTAAACTCTGGTGCCCCCAACACTTCCTATGCGATGCTGAAAGGTAAGAAGCCGAGTCAGCTGATGCTTGACATATTGCAAAAGTTGTTCCCAGTAGTTATGACCAGCTCTTTGCATCCATTGCTTATGTTCCTGGTTGTAACGGATCTCTGTTGTGGTGCATTTTATCGAGGAGTCGATTCAGAGTTTCCTCTATCAGTATCAAAACCCTGTATGACCACTTTATTATTCTAGAATTAATGATAACAAATAAAGATGGCTAGCCCTTGTCAAATGGGGGCTTTTTGAAATTCTTTGCTTATGAATTTGATGGATAGTTATAGATTGGATTCAAGTAATATTAGCAAACCAAAAATTGGCTGTCCGCTTCTTGTGGTCTCTTTATTGATTCAGTCGTAAGGAACTTTAGAAGGTAACTATTCATGATCTGGAAATGCAATAGATGCTTTTTCAAGTACTATTGGCTTTTTCCCTTGATTAAGGATCACAATAAGCCCACGGCGACATTAACATACATTTCTTGAGTGGAAAATAAAAGAGTACTATCAGTCGTAATTGATGCATTCTAACATCAGTATTTGCCACTTTGACTCCTTATCAAAGTCATTCCTAAACAATTGTGGATCAAAAAGAATCATTCTTTTGAAGTATCAAAAACGAAATTGCCAAAGTTTCCCCAGCGATTTAATCACACTTCATCCGTGTTTCCATGAATTTCATGTTAACTTTATAGAAGTAATGCTTCTCCACAGAATGATCTTTGTGAATCAACAATGTTTATTTTCCCCCGACTATCTCTAATATTTGAGTCAAGAAGCCATAGACTGACTTGAATAAGTCGTAGTTGGAAAAAGCCACGATAATTCAATACCATTATCCATTATAATTGAGAAGGGATAGTCGTTGAATTCATGGAGAAATCTTCAATATATTTGAATTCATTTGATTATGAACACTATTTCTCGAGTCCTTACATGTCTAGCCTCCTTGCAACCTTCCATTCTCAAACCGGAATTCCTCATCGAAACCTGTAAAAAGAAATGAAATCGATTGCTGAATGTGCATTCCGACGCTTCCAATTTCAAGAGAAACCAGGACTTAGCTTTGAACTTGAAAACGGCAATCAGTTAAAGGAAAACTGGGAAATCAGTCTCAAGTACTCGCCTGACTCATGATTTCTACTCCAAATGCGGACACTCCCAAAAGAGTGATTGCAGATACATCTCCGGGCCACACAGGTTGCAACGCGGCCACAAAGGAAGGAGGCATTAATTATTCCAGAAATCTGATCTTCTTCAAGTCTGTGCCGAATTAGCTTTTCTCCACTGAAACTCGCATTTTTAAATGAATTGCAACGTTTTGAGACATTGAGCAACTTGTACGAATGCACAAGATACGATCATGGAAAAATTCTACAACAGCCGTCACGGGGCACCAATCCACTGTCAAATTATCGAATCTTGTATCGAATACTCGCCAAATCAAACACATTTCCTTATTCAGTGAATACCTGAAGTAGTAGAATAGCTATAAGTTATGTGCCCTTTGTTAGACGTAAGATCCGGGGTAAAGCATTGATGCTTCCTAAAATAGGGCGCGGTTGACGGCATACAAGCACTAGTTTGGAAGATATGCTCGGAAATACGGGGCGCGCAGACGCAGCCTCATGCACCACATTTAAAGGTTCCCCTCTCGCTCTCTTCTTAACTCAATATTGACAGCATGCGCCGCCTCTTGCATGAGTACTACCGTGTTTTACTGAAGTCACGACTTATACCGCCCTCTCGCTTACATTGTTAAAATCTGTCCTGGATATCACCTCACGAAGCTCATTTGCCAAAATCCTGCCATAGGATGGCGTTTATCCCGAAAGGGTTCTCAGGTTAGGAGTCACTACACGAAATTTCAAAGAAAAGTATCTTACCAGCAACAGGCCAAGCTCTTTAACTAATTATCTTACTCTATATGGAAGCACCAATTAAAGGTGGCTTCGGGAGTGCGGAAGAGGGGGGGTCTCAAGTCAACATGAAAGTGTCGCTTATAAGTGTGCGATGCATAATTACAGCTACCTAGGTTGGGAATTACTAAGCTTTGAAAACCAATTAGTGAAAGACATTTCCAAGGTTTGTATATCGAAGAAATCTTTTCCATCAAGGGTGTGCAAAACCCTCCATCTAATTGTGGTGTTGCCACAGGTTAGTAGTTCGGATTTACCATGCAATCAAGTAGAATAGGTGGGGAACAATGCCCTGACGATCTCCCACAATACAAGTAGGAGGTGGATAGGCAGCATATTCCAGTTACAGTAAGACGCCAGGAGGAGGCCTTTTACCTAATTCGGAAATATTGCACTTACCACTTCCAGATGAAGGGTAGGAGTGCATTGTGCCACATGCCACCTTCGTGAGAATTTCCCAATTGGGAAATTAAATTGTATTTCTGGAGCCGGTCGAACAATTTTACCTTTGCAGCGTCAGCCGTGGTACACTCTTATAAATACTGTAGTAATTTCCCTACACTTTAAGTTTTTTTTTTATCATCGACCCACTCTTCCAACACTCAAATCAACTAATTTCAATGAAGTTCTCCACCCCAACCCTTTTGGCTATTTTGGCTACTTCTGCCGTCGTTGGTGCTGCTCCAACCACCATCTCCGAGGCAAACACCGCTGGTTTGATCAAAAAATCTGACATCTCTGATGCTTTGAGCATCATCGAGGAGTTGGGCCAGTTGAATCAAAAGAGAGCTTTCGTCGAGGATGAGAATGAGCTTTTCGAGCTTTCCAAGAGAGCTGACTCTTTGCTTGGTCAGTTGATTACCACTTTGACCAACTCTGGTATCATTGGTGATGTTTGGCACTTTTTGACCACCGACTCTCAGTTGAGAACCACTCTTATCAACGTGACCAAGAAGGCCTTCTCTGCTGCTCTCACTTACGGTCCATCTGTCGTTAAGGCCATCTACAACTCCGGCTACATCCAAAAGTTCTTCAACCTTCTCTACACCGACAGTCTGTTGAGAACTACTCTTTTCTCTGTCGCTAAGACCATCTTCGGTTCTGGTTTGAACTTGTTGAAGGCTTTCCTCGCTACCAAGGATGGTTCTACTGCCACCAACACTGCTGCTGCTCCAGCTTCCACTCCTGCTGCTAAGAGAGAGGAGACCCTCGACTTCGACCCAGAGTTGTACTACGACAAGAGAGATGCTTTGACCATCGCCCAGTCTGTCTACAACGCTATTAAGCTGACTGGTATTGTCCAGGGTCTTGTTAGCAAGGCTTTGGCTGACCCAAATGCCACTATTTCTTTCTTGACCTCTGCTCTTAAGAACGGTTTGGTTGTTGTTGAGGACATCTACTCTTGGGCCAAGACCTCCGGTGTTTTGGACTCTGCTGTTAACTTCCTCAAGACTGACGGTGTTAAGTACGCTAAGGCTATTGCCACCTTCCTCGGTAACAAGATTGTTAACGGTTCTGCCACTGTCAATGATGTTGACAATGCACCAGGTGCTACTACCACCACCACTGCTGGTACCGGCGCTGCAAGTGGTACTCAAGCTAAAAGAAGACTTTACTAAGTTGGTTGATTCCTTCTCCACAAAAATAGAACCAACGCATCTTTCTAGCCCGGGGCTAGAGAGACTCTCTAGCATCAAGCATAATGGGGGAGAGTCTGGAACTCGATCAAATAAGCCTGCAGTGTTTTTACTGGTCTACGGTGAACGACTCTTTGGAAGTGTCTGGCTGATATCCAACGTCCTTTTTTTATCCATTCTTTTTCCGTGACACCGCTTTACTTCGGTTGTAAATGTTTATCTCACAATAATATATATGGTTTTGAAAATTTAATCGTAGTATTTCTTGGTGGAATTGCCAACCTTTTGCTTCTCTCATGTAGGTTGCTGGGGTAATTTATGCAAGGTACGCACCAAGGCTGCAAACTTGTCCGGTTCATGCATAACATTGGTTCCAGGTTTACTCTCGCGCATGATCAACCAGTGTACAGGTGTTTGAGTACTGGTGTATGGGTGTTGAACTCCTGGTGTATGGGTTTTTCTCAAGATCTGGTGTACGGGTGTTGGATTGACATGTTTGTGTTCACGGGCCACAAAGCCAAATAAACCCTTTAGCAACACAAGAGTTTTCGATTATAAAATTTCAAAGAACATATGCCAATTGTTCAGTGAAAATTTAAATGCTCCTCCTACCTGTCTTCCTTCTGACTAGGTATATTACATTCAAACTTCTAAAATCAATCTCTAATCATCTTCAATAAGCAGTCAACGTCCATTTACTCTCAGACCCATTGAAACTCTGCTCTATCACAAATACGTACCATTTTTATACTCATCTAATCATCTTTCAATTCTTTCCCGTCTTCAGCCAGTCATCAAACTACAATTACATACCCAGACACCCGTGCACCGCGACAGGAAAATTTTCAGCTTATCGTACTATACTCTTTACTTCACCGTCAAGTTCCGATCGCTGCAGTGATAATGTTCCGTGGACTTTCTGCTGTGTCGAAGCAGTCCGTTTTTAGGGCTATCCCGAAACTTCCCGCTCGTTTCGTGGATTCGAGTCCATTTTCCTTGTCTCAGTACAGACTGGTGCATTTGGAATCGATACCAAAGACTTATGAGGAAGAAAAGGAGCACATTGATGAGATCAACGCCACGTTGCCTGATGCAGATCTTTCTAGTTCCAAGAGGTTGAGAAATATCGGTATTTCTGCTCACATTGATTCCGGTAAAACCACTTTTACTGAGAGAGTTCTCTTTTACACTGGAAGAATCAAGGCTATTCACGAGGTTAGAGGAAGAGACTCTGTGGGTGCCAAGATGGACCACATGGACTTGGAACGTGAGAAGGGTATCACTATTCAGTCTGCTGCCACCTACTGTTCTTGGGAAAAGGACAACAAGGACTACCATTTTAACTTGATTGACACTCCAGGCCATATTGACTTCACCATCGAGGTCGAGAGAGCTTTGAGAGTATTGGACGGTGCAGTGCTTGTTGTCTGTGCTGTTAGTGGTGTGCAATCGCAGACCGTGACTGTTGACAGACAGATGCGTAGATACAATGTTCCTAGAATTACCTTCATCAACAAGATGGACAGAATGGGTGCTGATCCTTTCAGAGCCATTGAGCAGATTAACTTGAAATTGAAGACTCCAGCGGCTGCTATCCAGGTGCCTATTGGAGCAGAAGCTGACTTGAAGGGTGCCGTCAACATCATCGACAGAGTTGCCATCTATAACGAGGGTGCTCAAGGTGAAGAATTGCGTATTACGGAGGAGATTCCTGCTGAATTGGTGGACTTGGTCGAAGAAAAGAGAGCACTTTTGATTGAGACCTTGGCCGACGTCGATGAAGAGATCGCCGATATCTACTTGGAGGGTGAAGAGCCATCCGTTGACCAGATTAAAGCTGCCATCAGAAGAGCTACCATTGCCAGAAAATTCACACCTGTTTTGATGGGTTCTGCTTTGGCCAACAAGGGTATTCAGCCAGTTTTGGATGCCGTGGTTGACTACTTGCCTCAACCCAACGAGATCTTGAACACTGGTCTTGAGTTGGTTGCCAATGAGGAAAAGCCTATCAAGTTGATTCCTTCCAGCAACGAGCCATTCGTCGGATTGGCTTTCAAGTTGGAGGAGGGCAAGTACGGACAGTTGACCTACATTAGAGTGTACCAGGGTAAATTGAAAAAGGGTGCTTACATGAACCACGTCAAGTCTGGTAAGAAGGTGAAGGTGTCCAGATTGGTAAGAATGCACTCCAGTGATATGGAGGATGTTGACGAGGTTGGTGCTGGAGAGATCTGTGCCACCTTCGGTATTGACTGTGCTTCTGGAGATACTTTTATTGGCCAGAACTCTGAGCGCAATATTGCCATGAGTTCCATGTTTGTTCCAGATGCGGTGATCTCGTTGTCTATTGAACCCAAATCCAAAGATAGTGGAAACTTTTCCAAGGCCATGAACAGATTTCAGAAAGAGGATCCAACTTTCAGAGTGCGTTTCGACCCAGAATCGAAGGAAACCGTTATTTCGGGTATGGGAGAGTTGCACTTGGAAATTTACGTGGAAAGAATGAAGAGAGAGTATGGAGTGGAATGCGTTACTGGTAAGCCTCAGGTTGCATACCGTGAAGCCATCACATCGGCCACCCTGTTCGATTACACCCACAAAAAGCAATCTGGAGGTGCTGGACAGTTTGGTAGAGTTATTGGAGAGTTCTCACCTATCGATGGAGAAAACAAGTTCACTCAGCATGTGGTGGGAGGAAAGATTTCTGAGAAGTATTTGTTTGCTTGTCAGAAGGGCTTTGAGGACTCTTTGGAGAAAGGTCCATTGATTGGACACCGTGTTTTGGGTGTCCACATGCATATCAACGACGGTCAATCGCATATGGTGGATTCCTCGGAGTTGTCTTTCAGATTGGCTACTCATGGAGCCTTTAAGCAGGCCTTCTTGAACGCCAACCCAGTGATTTTGGAGCCTATTATGACCGTTGAAGTTAGTGCACCAAATGAGTTCCAGGGACCAGTGGTTGGTTTGGTGAATAAGCTCGGTGGAATGATCATGGAGACTGTCAATGGTCAAGATGAATTCACGGTGACTGCTGAGTGTTCGTTGAACTCCATGTTTGGTTTCTCTACCTCGTTGAGAGCATGTACTCAAGGTAAGGGAGAGTTCTCGTTGGAGTTCTTGAAGTATGCCCAGACTTCTCCACAATTGCAAAGACAGTTGATTGAGGAGGCTGAGAAGAAGAAGAAGTGATTGTAAATAGTGTACATAGATCCATAAATTGACGTATGGTAAGACAGATGTCGTGACAGGGTTGGTGGTATCATACTGTAGTAAAGTAGAGATAGAGACAGAGATAGAGACACAGAATGGGTCATTTAGAAATGGATACAGAGATCGAACACACTACACGAATTTGAGTTAAGTGAAATATAAGCAGGTTTTTTTTTTTTGATTTCGATGGTCAACCGTGCTTAATCTTAGGCTGTGTTTTAACTCCAAGTGCATTAGCCCGTCTATGCGACCTTGAGCTATGATCAATGAAAGACAATAGAAACAGAAATTGCAGTGAATGCGAGGCTCTTAAGTTTTTGAAGAATTTTCGGCTCTGATGCTCGTCTATGTTGCAGCAAGACACCTTATTTAACTTGTGAGTGTGATATCAATTATGTATCAATAAATATTTACACACTAAGTTTCCTTTCATTTTATACAATCACATTCTTCGTGTCACAGAGGTTTGGTCTAAAATAGCTGGTTTATGGTGAATGTTAGAGATAATCTATAGATATTGGTATATGTGGTTTGAATTTGCTTAGTGTTGTGTCAGCTTGTTCGGGAAAACTGATTGAGACCTTAAATAATAGTAAAATAATGACTGAGAGGAAGAGAATCTACGAATGGACAAACAAAAGACAAATAGAAAAAAAAACCCCCCCAAAGAATGACAAATGGATCGAATGGAGTTACAATATATGGGATATGAAGTTAAACGATCATGAGATTAGAAAGAACTAAGACATAGAAGAAGGAATTGAAAAGACGTAACCCAAGAATAGAGGAAAAATTCAGTACCTCTTAAACTTGAAAAAATTTAGGTGTATGCTTGAAATAGTCAGTAAAACACAAAAAATAACTACATGATTACCCTTACATTCACTTGCTCGTATGATACACAGTTGTATTAGTCGTATGTATGTCCTCTAAGCCTAAGCCTTAGCAGCAATCTTCTTGACAGCATATCTTCTCTGCTTCTTCAACACCAACACCTGGAATCTCTCGAAATCAGACAAGTTAGCTCTGGTCTGTCTCTGAGCCAACTTCTTGGCCCAAGCAGTAGCAGCCCACTTACCCTCAATGTCAGCAGCAGCCCACTTCTTGTGAACGGTACCGGTTCTGGCACCTCTTGGCAACTTAGCCAAGACGAGAGGGGTCAAGACGACCTTGCCCAAAGCAATAGCCTGTCTCTCGATGGAAGGACCGTCAATCAAGACCTGGATGTTAGTAATAGGTTTGGAAAATTTGGTGGATATGGAAATGTTTGTGAGGATAAGAATAATACTTGGAAAATCCCATGACCATGCGATATCAGACCGCTTCGATAACGCCAGTATCTACATGGATGTATGGTCGATGATACGAGGTCACTTTGGACACTCTAGACATGATTTCCATGGATATTTTCTCATCTTCATGACATTTTCCACATCATTTGGTAAACGGTGGAACATACTCTCTTCTGGTCGATGATCTCGACAATGGTGGCCAATTTAGAGTTGTCGATCAAGACAATACGGCCCAATTCAACGAGTCTCCAGTTGGCAGTTTTAACGTTGGTAGACATTGTGCTAGATTATGATGAGTAGGAAGGTTTGAAAAGTAGGAAAATTTTTTTTGATAGAGTACGGTGCGGGAGGAGTGCATGGAGTTGGAGTTTGTGAGAGGGAATGTACGGGTGTCTTTCCATCCTGTGTGTAGTCTGAGGACGAAAAAGTTGGTCGTGTGAATGTGTTAGGGCTTAAGCCCTAGATGGCTCTATTGGTGATAGACAGTAATTATTGGTCAGAGTAGTAGGGACTGGATGATTTTATGGAGGTATCTTTAAGCACTTTGATGATTACCTGATTTAACCTACATTTCATTCTATGGATATTTTCTTCCTTGTATACTTCCTTACTAAGGATGGAATGATAATTGTATGTTCTTGTGTTGTATGCAGTTTGATAATCAAGTAAATCTTGTGTGAGGCTATTCTCACAATTTCCAACTGGTTTATTACACCATTCTCATCATCAACAATTGTATGTTTTTCCAGTTTATATGATGATTTAATTTGCGTTCTAGATCCCAGTTTCCGAAACACGCCTAGTTTCACTAAGGTTCTGGGCACCATGCGACCACTTTCTATTCTGATAGACATTTCAGTGAATGATACTAACTTTCAGTCTAAATCGCTAGAACAGTGTCCAAATACGTAGATGTAGAACAGTTTTGTTCATTGATTGGTTGTAGGTTTGAAATATGGTGGTGTGATTAACATATGCCATTGGTGGATACGCTACGATTGGCGGTGTGGTCGTCACGCTGCTGATTTACATGGTGTTGCTTTTGAGTTTTTGATCTGGCTCTTAATTTGCTTCTTCGTTGTTAATGCTTGAAAATGATTAACGTCTATCACAATTCCTATCACCTCATCACTATTTTCATGACTTCTATCAATTTCTATACTATTTCTATCGATTTCAATTCTGTCGGTTTCGTTTCTGTCGGTTTCGTTTCTGTCGGTTTCGTTTCTGTCGGTTTCGTTTCTGTCGATTTCTTGATCAAAGAACTAATTGAGTTCCAAGCTCATCTCCCATTGTAAAAGTATTCAATTTTCTTGTTTCCAAAGTGAACCTCCACAAACCTGATTCAATATCACATATTATCGACCCGTTGAACTCTCATCTAAGTCTTCGCTTGTGGAGATGTTGTACTCAGAAAACACGTACTCATCTTCTGCTTTCACATCCACATACCCATAATTTTGGTAGTTTTCTGACGTATAAATAATCACTTGATAAATTCGACTAGATTCTCCTTTCTTTTTCTTTTCTTTCCCCTATCCTCACTCTGTCCCTCTCCCTATGGCCTCTCCCGCATAATTCTATAGAACTATCTACACCAACATCAACCTCTAAACTTCACCTCCACACCTCTAATTTCCCTGGAAATAAATCACGTTTACCACTTCACAGTCTCAATTCTATTCCTCTAACCTCTAATTTTTCCTCCAATTCCCCATTATATCTCCATTTCTAATCCCCATTTCCGTCCCCATACTTCGTCTAGGTCACATGACTCACGGTCTTAAAAAAAATCACCCAGGCATTCAAAATATTCATGAACAAACACTTTGTCCGTCTCATGAGTACTAAGAAACCTGTTGTGCAGCCTCCGTGGCTCAAACCTGTGCCCTCGTCGGTCCCAAAGCCCGTGTTGAAGATCTACAACTCGCTAACCAGATCAAAGGAGGAGTTTATTCCTTTGACTCACAACCATATCACTTGGTACTGCTGTGGTCCTACCGTGTACAACCACGCCCATATGGGCCACGCTAGAAACTACGTTTGCTCGGACATCTGCAGACGTATTCTCCAGGACTACTTTGGCTACAACGTCAATTTCGTCCAGAATGTCACTGACATTGACGATAAGATTATCATCGCTGCTCGTCACGAGTATCTTTTTGAAGAGAAGATTGCAAAGGTGTACACCGAGAAAACTCCACAATTGTTGGAAGAGGTCAAGCAGTACCTCTCTGATTACGTGCAGAAGAACTTGCCCGGCTTTTCTGGTTCTGTGGACACCGAATTGGTGCCATGGATCAAGTCATTGGACCTTCTGGCGTTGGCGGTAGAAACTCCTAAGTTGCCTATGTACTGTAAGGCTGCTGAGACTGCCCACGGTGCCATCTATGGTAGCTCGACTTTTTCTGAGTTTCTAGCCGCCGTCGAGGACGTTTCCGTGCCTAGTCTTGATAAGAAATTCGGTTCTTCCGTCACAGACCCAAATATCTTCAAGAAGTTGCCAGCATTCTGGGAAAACAAGTTCAACCAGGACATGGACAGACTCAATGTGCTCCCACCCAATGTAACCACGCGTGTGTCCGAATATGTGCCCGAAATTATCGACTTTGTCGACCGCATCATCGCCAATGGCTACGCCTACTCCACCACAGATGGCTCAGTGTATTTCGATACCATTGCGTTCGAGAATGCCCCTAACCACGACTACGCCAAGTTGCAACCTTGGAACAAGGGCTCCATGGACCTCATCAATGATGGTGAGGGCTCATTGTCTTTGGGAGAATCTACTAAGAAAAGCGCCACAGACTTCGCCTTGTGGAAGGCCTCCAAGCCAGGTGAACCAGCATGGGACTCCAAGTGGGGTCCAGGAAGACCAGGTTGGCACATTGAATGTTCGGTTATGGCATCCGACATTTTGGGAGAAGTGATTGATATTCATTCCGGAGGTGTGGACTTATGTTTCCCTCACCACGACAACGAGTTGGCACAGTCTGAAGCATGCTTCAACAACCAGCAGTGGATCAATTATTTCATGCACAACGGCCATTTGCATATCCAGGGCCAAAAAATGTCCAAGTCCTTAAAGAACTTCATCACCGTGGAGGAGGCCTTGCGGACATTCACTCCTAGACAGCTCCGTCTTGCGTTTGCTATTGGTTACTGGGACAAGCCAATCGACTTCAAGGATGCCCTTATCTCTGAGGTCAAGGCTTATGAATCGACCTTTTCCAAGTTTTTCACCACCGTCAGAGCGTTGAACTCCGACTACAAGCATTCTGTTTCTGAAGGTGTTCACATCTCTAAGAAACTCTCAGACGTGGAGAAATCGCTTTTGCAGGAATTGACAACTGCCCAGACAGAGGTCCATTCTGCATTCTGCGACAACTTGGCCACTCCAGACGTGGTGAGAGCACTCAGCGATTTGGTTTCTAAAGCCAACATGTATATTCAGAGTACGGTGACCGGCAACGTGTCGTTACGTATTGAGCCACTTCTTGCCATCACCAAGTGGATTTCCAAGATGTTGGATGTTCTTGGTTTCGAGGCTAGATCCGACAAGCTCGGATGGGTTGATGGTGGATCTGCAGAGGCAGGTGCCGCATCAAAGGAAGATGTTGCCATGCCATATGTCAAAGCTTTATCTCAATTTAGAGACAATGTGCGTGAGCTCGCTATCTCCAAGGCCGAGCCATCCTCGTTCTTGACATTGTCAGATACGTTGAGATCGGACTTGATCAACTTGGGAATCTCGTTGGATGACAGACCCACGGGTGGAGCATTGGTGAAGTTTTTGAATGAGCAGGAGAAAGAGGAGTTCATCAAGCAGCAAAGAGCCAAGGAGCAGCAAGCGCTTGAAAAGGCCGCTAAGAAACAGCAGCAGGCCGAGGCCGCCGCCAAGAAGGAGCAGGAACGCTTGGAGAAGATGAAAGTCAACCCTAAGGATTTGTTTCAGGACAAGAGTTTGTATTCTGAGTGGGACGAGCAGGGACTTCCTACCAAGAGTGCTTCGGGTGAGGAGGTGACCAAGAGCATGAGGAAGAAGTTAATGAAGCAGTACCAGCACCAGGAGAAACTTTATGGTGAGTGGTTGAGCAAACAGTAGATGAAGGGGAGGTGAATGTAATATACGAAAAATAATGTTATCGGAGTGGTCACGGGATTGTGATTTTTATACTGTTATTAATTTTCCTCTTCCCTTTTTGATTGACTAGTCTATTGTGGATTCTGGTCTTCTATTCTTGTTTATTGTCTCGATTTGAGTTCCTACCCTTTACACTACTAACCCTTGTCTTTCCCTATGAATATTCTTCATCATATCCTTCTTGATCATTCTACCTCTCTCAAATTGAAGATCTCAATTACTATTTTAAAGTCTCCCTTCCTCATGATAAATTTCCATTGACCAGTCCCCAAATTCTACGTCTTGCATTCTCCTGTACAATCAAAGTTATCACCACCTCACCTACTACCAACTATCCAATGTTCAATCTCGTGGCTCGTGGCCAAGCCGTGGCCAACCAGGCGCTTACTGCATCTTTAGTCGCCAGCGCCATCATTGCACTTGTGTCTATTGTTCAATTATATCTCGGTGGGGCATGGAGCATTGATACCACCGCCATCTCCAACATCAACGCCAGCGCGTCACTTAAAAACTCCCGTATGTACGGATCTAGTGGCAAGCCCAAGGAGAATTCAAAGATTTCCTTTGATTTGGACGCCGACTTGTCGTCGCTCTTCAATTGGAATACCAAGCAGGTGTTTGTCTATTTGACGGCAGAGTACCCTGGCAAAACGGACGATTCTTCTAACAAAGTCACGTACTGGGACAAGATCATTACGAATGCGAAGGATGCGAAGATCGCTGTTAGAAACGCAAAGTCCAAGTACTCTGTGTGGGATGTGGAGAAGTCGTTTAGAGGAAGAAATGCCACGTTGAGATTGGAGTGGAACGTTCAGCCTTGGGTTGGTCCATTGTTGTTTGGCCTGACCGAGACAGAGACGACGTTCCAGTTTGCGGAGAAGGAACCCAAGAATAAGCGGACTTGAGTAAATAGGGTGTGAAAATGAAGTGTGAGAACGGTAGTGTGAATGCTGTAGCATGAGTGTCTATGTTGTAGTACGAAAGTCAACATCATGGACATTTAATGAAACAGTACCACTCTGGTAGTATAGTACAAATATTAATAACTGACAACGCCTGTTGATATCTACTAACGTCTGTTATTCTCTGTAATCTTCTGTATGGACAAGCTAATCTTCAAAATATGCTATTTACATGTATGCTATTAAATGCTGTCAATGTCTGACGTGGTAATACGCAAGTGGTCAAGTGCCTCAAGCGCACGCTCCCGTCGTGAATTGCTGTCTTCTTTATGGGTCGACTTGGATGGCGGAACAAGCTTGTCAATTTTCTTTCTGAATGCCACCGTCCGTGTCCGCTCGTCTCCAAAGTATAAGAGATACTCCATGGATTCTGGGAAGTGGTCATAGAGTGAGAATGCGGGCTCCCTGTTTCCACCACAGTGTGTCTCGATGCTGTTGAATAGTGCTGATGCTAAAGTGGGTGTGATGATGTTTGCAGTTGGAATTTTCCTTTCAGGAATAAAAAACCGAGGAAGGTCTCGGAGAAGTTGGCCCGTAGTCCAAGTTTCCTCTGGATTGAGTCCATTGAAGGCCTCCACCTCTTGAGAAAGCATGCCCAATGGGTCTCTGATGTGCTTGAATTCGTCGATCACCAGATCCAAGTCACAAGTGTTGTAATACTCGTTAAGGATTTGGTATTTGCTGGCAATAGTCTCACGCGACAAGGTTCGGCTCAAGTATACCACGAAGAGCTTGTAAATGTATTGGATTTTTCTTCGGATTTTGATTTCGATCCAGTTTCCACTTACAAGATACCTTTCGCAAGCTTCCAAAACGCGATCAAGACTCCTTGGCGTCTTCATCTTGAGCACCTCGAGCGAAATCTCGCTATATTGTTTTCCTGAAAGCCTGACGTTCCTTTGGAGCGTCTGCTCTAAAACCTGGTCATATGATGATGGTTTTGCGTCGATTTGTTGAAAAACACGAAGAAGAAGCGAGGCAAGTTGTCTATACTTGATTTGTAGAACCTTTGACGACGTAGATCCGTTGTCTTGATCGATCATGCTGTTGATCTCGCTCATAGCATTATTTAAAAGATCGTGTGCTCCTTGAAAATCTCCTCTAGCAAAGTATATCTTGCTCATTTCCTGAAGAATGGCCATACGAAGCTCGGGGCTAATTCGCTTTCCTAATTTCTCCTTAATCTGGTTCAAGAACTTCACTGCAAGCACCATTCCCTTGTCAGAGTGTCCAGTCGTGGCCACTGAGTACTCCGAAATAATGCGGAGCAAAGTTGGAGAATTCCGAGAAAGGTCTGCCATTGCGATGTTGCTACCAGCGATATTGTCAACCGTGGACATTCCGTAAAGCTCGAATACTGACTCAAGCAACTTGTATGAATTCTCGAACCCGGTATGATTCACTTTATCCATGTGTAGCAAGGCTCGTATTAAGTACAAATAAGTCCTTGCACTAATGGATACCTTGAGCTTCGCCATTTCTCTATATTTTTCCAAGATCTGAGCGTATCCCTCATAGGTATTGAGCGAAGCATTGTGCTCGAGGAATGGCAAATAATGTTCTTCGGTGAGACGATGCATCTTCCTGACTCTCTCGAAATAACTTCCAGCTGCCCGTAACTTGTTCAACGATACGTAATGCTTGATGATATCCACCAACAAATGGTCCATGTCGCGGGGACTTATTTTCTTCGCATCAACTCTCTTGATGATGTTAGTTACACGGTCGGCGAGATATCGGCGAATTTCTCTGTTCGACGTGCTCTTGTACCACGCCCGGTAGTTTCTAAATTGAACCCGAGTCACTGCTGCACTGGCAAACGGGACAACTGACTCCAGATGGGCTTCAAATGCAAGCTCATCGGCTCTCTCATACTGGCCAAACTGCGTGAGCGAACTGACTGTCCTGCAATACACTTGCTCGTTGATCAACAGGTACTTTCTGGCCATATCTAACACCTCGTTGAACTCTATTTCTCGATAGGTCATTGTGAGATAAGCTAGCATTTTACATACTAGTTCAGAGTCCACGAGCTGCTTTCCTGAGCTTTCTTGTGATTCAAGAATGTTTCTGAATGTTTCTAGGGTGGTTCCGACATCTTTATCCAAAATGTCTGCTTCAACAAGCTTCGTCTGAAGGCCAGCAATTTTCTTTTCGGAGATAATGCCTTCCTCCACGGCTTTCAAAAAGGTATCGTACCATTTTCTGGCACCTTCAACGTTGCCTGTGTTAGAATTGGCCAAAATCAAGGCTGAAAAAATTTCTGCGGTCGGCTGAAGGTTTCTCTTCAAGATTTGTTGGTAGAGCTGCTCGACTTCTTTCAAAACACCCAATGATGCCAACGCACTCATCACAATAGCGTAATGGACCACATGTGGCAATTGGTTGTGGCCGTACATGTCTTCGAATTGTTTTTGAAGAAGCTTCCAATCTCTTGTTTGCTCGCTAACCCTTAATAAAATATCGATTTGATCATCATGGTGTAGCAAGGTATTCTCGGAATGGACTTTCCAGACCCTGTCAAATGCTTTGAGGGATAAATATGCATTCATGACACTTCGCAAGTCGTTGTGGTCTCTGTACTCAAGCATGTTCGTGTTGAGCTTTTCCGTTTTGTAGTTCCACAAAGTCACGGCTCTCTCTGGGTCTGAGGTCGAAATTGAAAACATGATGGAGGAAATAAACCGAGAGAACGAATTTTTGCTTTCAGTAGTTTCCATAACTACATTCTCAATGGTTTCCATGGTTGTGCCGAAGTCGTATGGCGCGATGATCATGCGGAGAGCGCTTTCGTATGTTGAGTATTCAGAAGTGTTGAATAGAAGGTGGCCATCTCCAATTTGGTCTAAGAAAGCGAGGAAATCTCGTAACACGCCAGGAAGCACGGACGGCGATTCGCTGTAAAGCAAGCACTTACGCAAGAATATTGATATGAGAAGTCTCTTTTCTTCGAGACTTCTATCGCTCTTTAAAAACGTGAGGATGGACTGTCTGCTGTATCTGAGACGATCTCCATCTCGAGAAAACTGGAATGTGGAAATGAGCGTATCCGTCCAAGAGGGTTTCGCACCCAAGTGGCCCATGGTATACACGGGACGTATTAACGTCTCATAAGGTTTATATTCGCCGTTGTTCATCATCAAATGGAGCACTTTCAGCTTAGAATGGATCAATTTCCGTTGAAGATTCAGATCAGAGAAACCTCTCAGAAATACAATTTCCCATAATTTTAGAACTAGAACGTACGCATCGTACGAATATTCACCTGTAGCCATGTCGATGGCGTTTTCAAACATCGAGTGCACTGAATGAAGGTGAGATTTTGAATGCTGGATATCATGTAGATACTTCGCTTGAAGCAGTGAATCTCCAAGGATTCGCTCTATATCAAGTAGTTTTGGCACCTCCTGGAACTTTACTGGATGCACTAGATTTCGGAGTGTCGTATGGAACGCTCGCAGCGAATATATCTGTGGCGAAACACCAGTCAGACTGACATTAGGACATCGTAGACAGCGAATTGATATTAGTCGCCCAGAAGAAGCGCCATTCCGCAAGTGAAGCGGAAGAGAGCCAGTTATTAGGCTTTTCATGTGAAATTGTAGAGAACCCGAGAAAAAATTGGGAATTTCAATGTAACTTCGTCTAGTGGTTGGAGATTTTTTGAAAGATAGACATCAGACGTTTTTCATTGTCTTGTTTGTGTGCAGTACGAGTAATCAGGAATAGATTCAAAGAGACTGATGGAAATGAGAAAATATGGGATGGAAATCCATAAAAGTGGGGAGAAGGAAAGAAAGAGACAAAGAGGAAAACGACAAGAACGAAACGACATGAAAAATTAGCCATACGTTCTAGTTTGTAGGACTCTGGGTGCTTACTCCTCAATAATCTTAGCCTTGTACTGTTCACAAACGGTTGGTTCTTCCTGTCAGAGTCATTAAATCAGTTTTTTATGTGTGTAGTCACCGAAGCAGAAACTTCTAGTACAGTGTGAATATAAAAAATCATCATAAAAAGAACGCCACCAGATGTGTGAAACAGAATCTATGGTATATCTACGGTTGTTAGTGGCTGTGTCACGCTAGCAAACGTCACGAGTCAGCAAAAGACCTATCATCACCTCTCCGGCCCCAGCCCTTCAAAATTTGTACACAGAAGGACGACTCCTCAAGAGGGGGGCCCGAGGTTGAATATGTCCGCCCGGTCACGAGTATCATCATTCGACGTCTCAGGAAAAACATACCTAGATGTTAGTGTTTCATTTTAATGGTGGAATCAGAGGGCTCATACAAGGCTGAAACTTAACGAAAATGCTGTTGTCAACCCGGAACATTCAGTTGGAACAATTGGTAAATAGCAAATAATCTTCGCCCTAGCGTGAAGACATACCATTCATTCAATCCCACACAAAAGGTGGTGTCGAGGAATTTAAAAAATTTTGTGCGGTGCGAGCTGTTTATATATGGGGATGTGATGGTTTGCGCACGACCAGGTAGCCCTAATAGATGTGAATGATTGATGTTGCATACGATTAAGTTTTGAACTTGGTGATGTTTTTCATAGTTAATAATACACTGACGGCTTTGCAAAGTACTAGCATTGTTAAATTTGCGTGTCTCATGCAATTACTTGGAGAAACCACGTCCTATGAAACATGGGATCATTTGGTTATGTTAAGAGTTCTTCTAAACCACCACAATTTCAAAATCTAGTTCGATCTCCTTGCCAAATTAGTACCTGCCTGATTGCTAGTCTAGTTATTCCAACCTACTGTGTCATTTCAACCTGGCCCCATTAACTGATACCAAAGAAAAGGACCTTCACCAACACTGTAAACACAACTTGTGCGCCAGCAACAGCAAAAACTAACAACCGAGCCTTCTGACCACCGTCTGTAGATCCATCAGCATCCATGGCCATGGAGTTCTTCAAAAGAATAGGACGAACCTTCAACATGATGCTAAGTCCAGTCACAGCACCACTAAGTGCCACTATGATCCACTGTAACAAATTCAACAATTTATGATGCTTTGCATTGCTTATAAGGACAACCAAGACAAAGTTTGCCACGGTGATTGGGATCCACAATACGTTGGCATAACTGTAAATGGATAAAAGTCTCGTGAGGGAGAGACGCTCGGGGAATTTCATCACCCAAGTGGTGATCACATAGAGGGCCACAGGTACCACCACTGTGTATCCGTAGAAGAGACTCATGGAGATAGTGAGAAGGTCAAACAGATATTCATATCTAGCATCGTCTTTACCTGAATGGAGCCAATGGGCCAAGATATTGGACCCCGTAGACGACACAAACATGAGAAATATTAGGGTGGCGGTAATCCAGATGAATCCGTAAAGCTCTGTGGGGTCATCGTCGTCCTGGCCAGCTACCACTGAGGCGTTATTGAATGGGTTCATGGCCAATATGATTTTGCCAAAGAAATCCTCAGTATTAAGATCAAAGAACTGGCGGTAGTACGCCACCAGGAGGACATTGCTCAGCTTTAGTTGTGGTTGAATCACATCTGGGCCCGTTGGCTGGGCATTGTACACTGGAACTTGAAAGGTTAGTATTGTTATCAATTGATAGTGATACTTGATGTTTCTGAGGTGTACATACCATCATGCTGGATTAAATCCGGCTCGTCGACCTGCACTGGTTAGTGAATGATTGGAATTGACTAGAATGGGCAACATACATCCTGGGGTATTTGGATGAAATTAGACATGGTATGTGACTATTAGAGGAATCTCACTATTTGAGTAAATTAACCATGTTTGCACGTGACCTAGTTAGATAGTCTAGATATACGGATTATGAATGAACTTAGTAGAAAGAAGTGATTTTTAAAATGAATAGAATGATATTGAAGTTCAATTGAATTTCCGTTAATTTCTGTTTTGTTTTTCTTTTATTTTTCTGTTTTGTAGTGGTTTTCTATACCCTAGCCAGTGTACATTTCATAGATTGGCTAAATAACAACTGGTAAATGATCCTGAATCATTCCATCCCTCCTAATTTGCTCCGTTTCAAGATCCCAAATCAGAGGTCCAAAGTGCTGTCATCAGTGGCGTGAGTTCATCATTGTCTTGAACACTTTCCAGTAACGAACCACCAGAGAAATGAGATCGAGCAGTAACCATTCGAAGTGCAGATTCCCTTCTTGGCACGTCTTGCGTTGATTCTGACAGAAGAAAGTCCGAAGATACCTCCAGACTTTCACGCTTTTCTTCGGAATTCTTGAATAGTGGAATATAGTTCTGGAACGTCATATTCAATCCAAAGATTGACAGTCCAGTCGAAGTGTCAGGCTTTGAAGAGAAAGATTCAGTTGAAATTAAGGACTTTGCTACCTTGTGGCTTTCTGTGGAACTGGGACGCGTGAGTGAGTCATATGTTGTAGGTTCTGGGTAGAACAGTATACTTATTGCTCCGAGAAGACACATTGCACTTACAATGGCTACAATAATCCATTCATCTACCGTCTCTGAGAGGATGCACTCATAGCTTACCAATGCAATTGCTTTTGAAAGCCACATGATACTGTAAACCACAGCTACTGCTTTAGGACACCCATGCACAAGCTCGATGGAATATATGGATGACATAGGCTGCACAAATGTGTAGAAGAGACAGAAGGAGAATAGTGTTAGGGCTAGAAACAGTTCTGTCCTGATGTTATAAGCACGGGTTATTTGGAACCACTGGTTTCCTTGCAATACCAACAAGATGCAAATGGCTGCGTTGGAAAGACCCAAAATGAACATTCCAAACACGTAGCAGTCTTTTCTCCTAAAGCAGCAGAGAAATAGCAGACAGCAAGAGAAAAGCACAACCAAAGTGTACTGCAAAAGATGGAGATATACTAAAAGTGTGTCATTGAATATCAATTTGAGGACAGGTCCAGCGGTGAACATTGGCATCAGGGTTGGAATGTTGGTTAGCATAGCAGCAATATGAATATGAGCACTTCGAAGACTTAAAGTCCAGAACGTTGATATAATTTTTCTTTCGTTTCCTGTTTTTCCTATCTTCCCTTGCGTTTTCCATGTGGGCAGAAGTGTTGCTTGCAAATGGCTGCGAAAGTCTCTTCCCCACCCATTAACAGAGGAAGCCAGAGGCGAGCGTGAAAGCAAAAACGAAATAAATAGAATAAGAAGACCCCAAGCTGTCTCTGAAAGGCTCACGTACGGAAGTGCAGCCTCGATACTAAAGTATATGCTTGCATATGAGTAGATCAAGGCTAGAAGGCTTCCTAGCGAGATAGATACATGGAAAGTCGAAATGCACATTGCACTAGCATGCGAGTTTTGGTAACTATATAGTTGAATGGCCACCATAACCATTCCGCATGCGATTCCGCGTATGAAATGAGCCAAAATGTGGTGATACAAGTACGGCAGTAGAAAGAGCCCTGTGCTAGCGCATGCCCAAAGCATTCCTGCCATATGTAAGCTGTGAACGGGCAGAATTGCCATGGTTAGGAGAGATCCAGCTGCTATTAGTATCCTTTGTACTTTTTGTGGGCGATGTTGCTGTATTTATACGCACCTGCTCCTCCGATTGGACATGCCACCCAGAGGGTAGCCTTCTCGGGTACTGAGAGGTGTGGGAACGAAATGTCGACAAAATAAGGGATCAAGGAAACCGCTTCTGCTCCCACAAGAAAGCCTCCTATTACTAATGTTATTTTAGTGGCGAGTGAATAACGTGAGTTGGACATTTGTGAGTGGGTGCAAAACGAGAAATTGTGAGAAGTTTGGACATAAGAAATAGAATTATCCACCAAAGATGAAACTGCCAAAGAAATGTGTAGAGAAAGATTGAGCTACTGGCTTTCATAAAAATTTGGTGAAAAGAAACATTTGAAGAAGAAACCAAACCATCAAATATGAATCTGTCATCTTCTGGCGATACTGTTTATGCAATCACCATTGAAAAAGAGCTAGAGCGACAGAGAAAAAGGTGTTCAGAAAAAAGAAGATAATAGGAAACCTAAGAATCCAGATATAAGACTACTTTAAATCATCCTAAACGCCTCAAGGTCTCCTTTCGTCTCATCCAAATATCCATACCCCAGACTGCCTGCAGACATGTCACTATCACCAATTCTTGATTCAGTCCATACTACTACATGCCACGAGAACGGCCCGATCTGGCCCGTGGCCCCCTTCATAATGGTACCTCGTCACCGTCCAACACATACACTAAGCGAACTCTCCTTCGTTCGCCGCTTATCTGCGCAATATACCCAGAATTCAAGGTGTCACTTTCAAAACCTCTTGCAGGGCTTTCCAGCAAGTCTATAAATGACGAAAACGACCAAACCCTCCATGAGCCGGAAGAAGATTCGTATTTTGGTGAGGAAATGAGTGAGGATGACGATATTGTGTGGAATTTGGAAGACAATGCACCACAACCAGCCAATCCTTTAAAGTCTGTCTCACCAATTGAAGAAGACATCACCTCCGTCAATGTTTTAATCAGACATTCGGCGATTGTGATCAATGGAGTGGAATTCGGGCTCAACGCAGGCGTTCGGTCTTCAGTTATGATTCCAGGGCCGTCGGGAACAGAAAATTCGCTTGTTGTATCAATGCTTTCTGGATTTGTTCTTCTAATTCGAATATGGCGAGTTCCCAGAACATATGGAGACGCCAGCTTTGGCGAAACTGGCCATGCGGTTGAGGAATCAACTACGTCACATTTTTTCAAGCCGTTTGTTGTTCAATGGTGGAAAACAGACGCAGAATATGCGGCTGAAGTATCGGGAAGTCGACTTTCTGTGCATTCGTCGGGTCTAGCAGTCGTTTCTGCTGCCCAATCGTCGGTTTTCAGGATCCACATGTGCCAGCAAACAGACATGGGTGTCCAACTACTTCCACAATTCAATGTGGACGTGAATGGAATTATACTTCATTCATGTTTTTCGCAGCCACTCAAAGATGTAGGAGATGATCATATTACATTTCTTACCCTCACGTTTTCCAACATGCGGAGATTAGATCTATCTCTCTACAGCTGGTATGTTTCTGACTCGCCAGAGAATTTGGTCCGCTGCACTTTGCCATTAAACAACTCATTTCCTGTTCCTATCATGATCATTCCACTTGCTAGAAACCACAGCTTTCTCTTTGTTTGCACCGACATGTTCATCGTGGTGACAGTACATAATATCATGTCTGCTGACTACTCGTTTTCTCGATTTGCCTACGATGGTTCATTTCCAACTGCTTTTCACTTGCCAGAACCTCATCTTATGGGCCCAGATATTCAAAAATCCGATGAGGTACTTCTAGCTTCTGATTCTGGTACAATTTACGCTGTCACTGTCACTGACAATAATTCTCTTGTGTATGAACCTGTTGCTCAGGTGGCGGATGCGGTGTCAGTTTTCACGATGCAAAAGAATGATTCCGGCTACATGCTACATTACGCCAGCGACACTGGAGGCTCCAAAGCAATTCAGATAAGCACTCTCTTTACAAGGGACATAATCCAAGCAGACAAAAAATTACCATACAGCGAAGGTGTGCTTGTTCAGGATTTCAAGAATTGGTCTCCAGTAATTGATGTTCTGGTTATAAACTCCTTAAAAGTGAGAAACATTGCACCCTACTGTTCTCAGGAGGTCTGGGCATTGACTGGGGCGGGTAAAAGAACGAAGTTGACTCATCTTCGAAGTGGCTACTCGGTTAAAAAAGAGACGAAGCCTGTTGGCAATCTCCGTAAGACCAAAGAAATGTTCCGAATAGACCTCAACGGCCGCCATTTCATCATATGTGCCATGCCGCTATCTACGACACTCTTGGAGTATCAAAACTGGCAGGCAGGTCTGTCGGAAGATGGTAATGGAGATTCGTTGGTGGAGATCGAAGCATCGGCCCTTATCTCTGACGAGACCACTTTGAATGCGGTGCTTATACCCAACACTTCCACGATAGTTCAGTTCACCCCATCTCGAATTTCATTCACCAACTTGGAAGATTCTAAAAGGCTAGATTTTACAAACCAGAGGATCTTGTCAGCAAAGGTCGAACACAACATCGCTGCACTTATCATTGACCGTGAACTGGCTCTCACTTTGGAGTTGGTTGAATTAAGTGAAATCACAGATTATGAAACTGAATCAATCCATCCCACAAGTATAATGAGACCATTGTGTTCTGTATCCTTGGATTTTGAGGTCAGTACAATGAGTATTTGTGCTGATGCTGAATCTCAGAAGCTCTCGATTTTCTTGGGAACATTCGAGGGGTTCATAAATGTTCTTGAATTTCGAGAAGCGCAGATTACTGTGATTGCGCAGATAAATTTAAGTGTTATGAATCCCTATGCTTCCCTGACATCTTTGTCCGATGAATATGTGATTCCTCACGATATTCTTTACCTGCCACAATCTCAACAGCTCTTCGTTGGGTCTGAGCTTGGCCACTTGATCCAGTTCACGTTTACAGAAACCAAATTAGAGCTCGTGCAATACTTACTTCTCGGTTACACTCCTGTTACTTTGAAACTCTGCAAGACGGACCATCATTTCCTTATGGTGTGCTTGCGCAACCTCTGGCTCTTCAATTTTTATTCATCCAGCCTTCCCACACAAGTTGTGTTTGAAGAGAAGACGGATAGACCAGTTTTAAGGCTCACGGAGCTTCCATCAACTATAGACCAGCATTTAAGATTTGCATTCACCAGAGAGGATGGTCTCGTCATTGGATCCCTATTCTGTCACAAAGTGCCAATTGTGAAGCAGATATCAGTGGGTGAATCAGCAAGAAAGGTGTGCTATCTTGACTCTATGAATCTCTTCGTTATTTTAACTAAGGCAAAAGAGCCCTTAACGAGGTTGAGGTTCGTGGATCGAAAATCAAATCGTGCATTCCCGAGTGTTGAGGTGGACTCTAAATCAGGAAGTCAGCGCAAGGATAAAATATTTGAGCCGGGCGAATTCCCCGTCTGTGGGTTTGTTTGGGAGATCCAGCGCCAGGATAGGGTGTCGAAAAAGCTCATTGTTGGCACCTCTACGGATAACAAGTCGGGGTCAGTTAAAATATTGGATATTACCAAGCTTGCCTTGCAAGGCACAGAAACTCCAGTGGTACGAATTGTGGAGTTGATTTCCATACCCAGAGACGAGCCAGTGACATGCATCGAACAAATTGGTACAACCATTTTCTTTTCGAGTGGCTGTAAAATCTTCTCCACGTCCTATAGCTTCGAGGATAGGAAGCTTCGCCCTGTTAGAACTCTAACCACACTCTCCAGTGAGGTGATCTCATTATCTGTCAGTGACAAACAAAATTTGGTTGTTAACTCTCGCCTCGACTCTTTGATAGTGTTTAAGTATAACCATGGAAGTGGGGAGGATATCGATATGACAGACGATGAGAACGACGGATCTCTGCTGGAGAGTCTTAATGTTGAGTTCAAGGACCCAGTATCGAGAAGTTTGGTCAATCATTCCGTAATGAAAACGAAACTTGTTGCTGGTGACAAGTTGCACTCGTCGTTGATAGTGGTGGACGCCAAAGATCGAGTCTCTGCTCATCCATTCGCTTACAGACTCTCCATGATTCCACGTGTTTACATTTCGAAATTCAATGGGTTATGGTCCAAAGACGCGGATGTTAAGGATCGAATTTTGAGCGTCGGAGTCAATGGAGAAGTGTTGGCGTTGGAGCCAATAGATGATCAAAGTGAAGAAATCAATAGTCTCACCGCCGAACTTGAAGGCAGAAGGGGACTTCGAGGAGATTCAGGATTGGATTCGCTTGTTGAAAGGTTGAATAGACCATTTGCTGACAAAGTGACTGGAAAATGTTTCCAGAATATCTACAAACCGTTCTTCGACTTTTCTGAAAATTGTGGGAAACTTATAGACTACGACTTAGAAGATTTGTCTCGCGTCCAAACTTCTAGTTTTATGATCTGATAATAATGAAAGTTAAATATTTCTTATTTAGCGGGTGGCTTATGCATTAGAAGAATCCTCACTCTCTTGGCTAGGCTTCTCGTCAAATGTATCCTTAGACTGTAAGTTTAGCTTTCTGCGTTGTCTTTGTTGTCTGAATTGAGCCGCACTTGAAAGCCTTTCTGCATCAGATGTTTCTGCTTTTCGCAACTCTTGAAGTAAACTTCTGGCTCTCGATCCAATATCCGCTCCTTCGGGTGCCACTTCAGAGGGTACTTCAGGAGAGTCTCCAATATCCTCGAACGTCAGTCTTGATGGGCTCTCGTCACCACTGGATTTCTTGATGTTCTCCAAAAGATGTTTCTTCATTAATGCCCTCTTTCTTGCAGAAGATGGTTCGCCCTTTTGTGGCCCCGAAGCCTTTAATTTTTCAAGAAGAGAGTCCATGACGTTTTCAGAATCATCATCATTCTGTTCAGTTTTGGCAACCTTGGCCAGATTGGCATTCTCGATTAGTTTCTTTCTCTGTTCGTATACTCTTAATTCTTCCTCGCGCTTCAAATTCTCACGCTGAGCCTTCTTGAACTCTGTCATAAAGTTGGTAAACTTGCTGATGAACGAGTTTCTAACAAAACTGTCCCCCGGATCCTCTCCGAAATACCTCATAAGTTTATCAAACTCGCTGAATGTATAATTAGATTGGTCCATGAGCAACTCAGCCTTTCTTTTAGCCTTTGGTAAGAGTGGGGAAATCACCTTCAAGACACGGTCCTTAGGGTGGAAAGTCGATACATCGCTCAAATTACCAACATCGATCGAACTTTGAACATTCTTTATGGACTGTGCATACTCCTTACAGTCACTAGAAATATTCTCAATGGAGAACTTGGCAACTTCAACGCAACTCGAAAGCTCTGTTAAGAAGTCCAAAAGCTCAGGATACAATGTCCGGATGGTTTTCTCGACATAATGCAAGAAAGACATGCTGTTCTTATCGTCCTTGACGAAACTCAATCTCTGCAAAGAGCTCAACTTGAATCCCTTGGCTTGTTTGGAGGTATCATTCATGTAATTACCAACAGCCAAGATGATGTCGAAGACGCTTCTCAAATGAGTAGAGTGCTTAATGCTTTCAACAGCTGCATCGAGGCTTCTCAATTTCTTCACTAAGTCCTCATAATCTTTCTCGTAATGGGCAATCGTTCTCAAAGACCGGACTCTAGATTTCCAGTAATGTTGTAAGTTGTAGATCAATTCCACGTAAATTCTATCTGGTCTTTGCAATTCATTTGGATCTTTATCTGGCGAACCGATTTGATCAGACTTGTAGTCAGTAGAATATGGTTCAAGGCTTCTTGCCAAACTATTGGAAACTTCCACAATTTCATCTTTAGAGAGGAACTCCAAAACTGCTGGATTCTCGAGAACATCCTTGTCACATCTCAAGATCTTATCCACAACTTCAGTGTCTGAAAGAGAGTTGTAAAAGTGCAAATTAATACCAAACTGCTGTGCGATATCCCTAGCCAAGAACGTGACCTTGTCGACATCTTCCTTCTTCTTGGTTGCCAATCTCTTGATCTCTTTTGCTGCAAAGATGGTCTCAATTTCGTCCAAGACTCCCTTATCCATCAATTCAGTAGCCACATTATGGGGTTGTGATCCGTGCCAAAAAGAGCTCTTTCCGCCTTCTAAACCATCGACCTTTTCCCAATGCAATTGCTTCAACTTCTTTTTAGGACGTGGATATTGATCAAATGAGTTGGGAACGACAACGGGCAAAGGACTTGGAGAAGGTGAGCCAGTTTTCTGCATTGGAAATGGTGGTGGAGGTGGGGCGGGTGGTGCGTTCGGACCACCAAGCGCACCAGGTAACGGAGGTGGTACCGGGGGTGGACCGCCACCTGTGAATAAAGGCATAGGTGGTGGCGGGGGTGGAGCTGCACCGCCCAATGCTGGTGGAATTGGTGGAGGTGGTGGCGGTGGTGGTGGAGCCAGGCCACCGAGTGTTGATGGAAGAGGTGGAGCTGGTGGTGGAATAGTCGCAGTGACGGAGGGTTCTTCTTCCTGCTTATCAACGGAATCCTCGAATTTGTCACTATCCTCCTCTTCTTCTTCTTCTTTGTCATGTTCTTCTTGTGTATCTGGAATCGCATCCACTTTCTGAACTTTGTTGCTCAACTCTTTCAAGAACTTTGGATTCATATTGCTGACTGTAGAAATCCTGTTGCTCTTATAGTCCTTGACGGGAGATATCGAACTCTTGACGACTTCTTCCACATCACTCTGTTTGACTTTTCCTTGAGCGTATTTCTTCTCAATTTTAGCCAAGACCTCAACAGAAGACGCTCTTGAATTCCTAGAAGTTGATGGTGGTGTTCCTTTCAAAGCTTTCAATTGGGCCTGCAAGTCGGCTTTGAGCTTGGAAACCTCGTCAAGTTCTTCTTGAATCTTTGCTTTCATGTTTGGTTCAATGATGCTTTCGAATAGCTCGTGATCGTTAGATGAAGTAAAGTCAATGTTGAAGTCCTTGAAGTTCATTTCCAACTCTCTCAATCTTTCCATAGCCAAAAACTTCTGTTTCGAGAACATGGCACTATTGTTGAATTTCATGATATCATTCGATTCATTTTGCAAAGATGCAAGCTTTTTTCTCAATCTAGACAACTTCTCCAAATCGTCCTCTCGACAAGCACGCTTCGGATCTTCAGGAATTGGAGGATAATATGTCTCCTCTTCCGATTCATCTTCTTCTTCCATTTCGCTTGAAGCCGCTGAAAGTTCCGGTACCTCTGGAGGGGGGGCAGTAACTGGGGCAGTGTAAGTTTCAAAGTCGGTCATTTCAAGCTCTCTGGCCAAGTTCTCGATATCATTCATCTGTTCACGCAAAGCTCTTAATCTGGAACTAGGCTCTATATGGGTACCAAACAGCTTGTTATCGAGTTTATACTCAGCCTTCTTTCTGTGAATTTGTTTTTGCAACTTCTTAATGAGTTCTTCGTTATTTGTTTGAACCAGAACTGTGGTCCGGCCATTTGCTTTTCTGGCCTTAATGTCAGCACTGTTGAGCATGATTAATAGTTCTCTCATCTCCGCTTCTTGTTCTTGCTTTTCGATGAGATGCTTTCTCCTCAACTCTTCAAGTTCTTCCTGTAGCTCCTCGTTCATTCGTCTCGAGCGTAGCAATACAGTTTCCTGCTCTCTAATATCATTCGACATACTCGTGATTAATCCCTCAGTTCCCAATGAAAGCTGACGCGACATTTCGTCTCTTTCTGCCGTTGCTTCATCAGCAATCTTCTTGTAGGTTTTAACATCCGATAATGCCTTTCTGTACATGTCATCCGTGCTCAAGCCGGCAAACAACCGATTAATAGCGATTCCTACTGCGGAATCATCATTTGTAGTATGAGCACTGGAAACATTCTGAATAATACCATCTAAGAGCCTCATACTCCTTGAGAGATCCTCAACATTATCCTTCTTGTCGACTTGATTGAGGTACATGTGCTGAATTGCACTAACAAAATGGCCCTGGGCTTCACTATTCTGAACACTTTGCCAGAGCGATTTCACCAATTCGACAGGATTGTTGAAATCAAGGTCCTCGTCTATTTGCTCCTTGGTTTTTAACTCTAGTTCGTCGCCGTCAGCCATTTCACGGTAAATCTCACATTGTTTGTTTAAGTTTTCGTATCCCAATTCCAAAAACTTTTTCATGAGAGTATCAATTCCAGCAGCTTTAAGTTGGGACCGAAGGTGGATACGAACTCTGAAATCAATTCCATACTCAACGATCTTGTTGATGAGAAGCATAGTTCCAAAACAATATTCGAGAAATTGATTTTCAATCTGAGACGTGCTAATGGTTGAAGAAGATGTGCCAATCAAGGCTTGCTTGAATTCGTCTGATGCTCCGACAAGCGATGTCTTGTAGGTTCCTCTGCCATCAATGGTCTTCTCCACAAGCTTGAGCCAGAGTTCAAATCGATGGAACTTGTTTGGAGTAGGAGGCTTTCTTTGCAAAGACTTCTTGCTCAGAGTGTTGGGAGTGACAAATTCATAGTAAGACTTGGTGGATAAAGCATCCAATGCACGTAGCACCTTATGGTACTTCGCTTGGTTTTCATTGCTATAGTACGCAATCATGAAAATCAAGGTGTCACCAGCAATTTTTCGGGTGGCAATTCGAGGTGAGAGAAGAGAGCCAGTCACTGCATTGACATACAAGGAGTCGTCAGTTTTGGCACGCTCCGCACCCAATTTCTGATTCATCATGCAACGTAAACATTTGAGAGTGTTAAACTCCTTGTTGAAGATGTCATCCAGGATGTCTTCGATGTCTTGGCCACCTATCTGGTCATGGACCTTAGTCAAGTACGAAGACAAGGCAACGTCACCCTGAAAATCGAAGATGAACTCACGGACCCAGTCGATAGGTTCAGTACGTAGCGAAACCCACAAGTTCTCGAGCTCCTCTGATGTGATCATTTTGGAGATAAGTCTTCGCGTATAAAACTCAGGACTCGACTTACCCTTCTTAATATGCTTATTGTGCTCGCTGAGCGCATCCTGATATACGAGCATCCATTTCTTGTCTACGCTGTATGCGAGCATTTCCTGGCGTGCTTGTGCCGGTAGAGAACGGAAATCACGGCGATCCATCAACTCCCGAAACATGCGCTCAATTTCAAGTGGATTGGAGGGCCGCTGAAGTGCAAGCGGAGGAGCATTGTTGATGCTATTATTACTGCCGCCGTTCAATGTGGCTGCCAGTAAACTGGGCGTGTCCTCGATGGTGGCCATGGATGGGGCCGCTGACCGTAAAGATGCATTGGTGGCTTTTCGAGACAAAGCGAGCGACGATGCCAGGAACGATGGAGCACGGGAGGAGACCTTCTCCTTGCGTGGAGTGGTCTTATCTGAGTGTCTCGTAGGAGTAACTTCGCCACCAGATCGTGAAGTCTTGTGGTCGTACGGATTGGTTCCTGGGGTCAGAAATGAGTAAGTGGATCCATGGCGAGAATGGGTCAGATTTGCCACATGCGGGCCTGGAGTGATCGTCGACAGCGGGCCATCTCGTGTGTCTCTACTGCCTGAAGATCCTGTGGATGCCACACTGAGCATGCTTCCCTGGCGCTTGCCAAAAGAAGAATTGGATACCAGATAAATGTCATTGGCTGTGTGATTCAGATGGGCAGTTCCGCCGCTGCCCACCGAAACTGAGTCCAGCATGTCCAGAATAGCATCAAATTGCGGTACTGGCTTGTCGCGAGACTTGCGCAAAGAGAATATGGAGCTGGTGGAAACCCTGTTGGGGTTAGAGGCGGCGGAGGAGGATCTGGACGGGGACTTGGAGCGCGAGTGGGGCGGTGGCGCATAAAGTGATGGTGTGTGTGCCGAATGGGCCTGAATGGGTGTATAGTATGGCCCAGCGGTGGAGGAGTCGTCACTAGCGTGAGACGCCATGTATGGATCTATTCGTCTTCTCTGCGACATCAGAGAAACGGTAACCAGTAGAGGATGGTGCCGTAGGTGGTTGGGATGTACAGGTGTGGCGTAGAAATTGTCTGTGGTTAAATTGTAATACGCTGGGAGGCGCAGTGTTGTGAATTGGGAAGAAACTGCCTTGTGGTGGTGAAGGTTTAAGTGGGAGGAATTGGCGATTAGTTTGACCAGTTTGCGTGTTAGTGTGGGAGGTACGGGTGTAGGTGGGGGAGTAGGAAACAAGTTACGCCAAATAGTTTTATTTTTGTCTGTAGTGCGCGTAGGAGGTGCATACAGATGGTCGAACAATAGAGAGTGTGGGAGAAAAAATATCGCTGAAACGAGCAAGTATACGGAAATCATAGAGGACAGCCTGGAAGATCCACGAGGATCCACGAAAATAAATAGAAAATTCACAAGAATGGAGGAAAATCCACGAGAATCGAGGAAAATCCACATGGAATTTAAAGATTAATGAGGGAATTATAGAGAAAGTCCAGACAACTTTCATTCAAGAAGAGAGATTTGGAAATGCAAAGAAATTGTGATTTGACAATGTACTGTGCTAACCGATTTTAATGTTTAATGGTCCTAAAATTGCTGGTTTATGGAGATTACGTGAGGGTTATGATCTGACTGGCTTGATAGCCATTTTTGGCTCTAAGCTCCTGGTTGGGGTACGGGTTTTTATGAACCTAACATGATGGCCATTTCTCCCACTATTGTATTCTCGCCTGGTTCGTCATGATCTTCAAGGATTTAAAAAAATGTCTTCCTGCCTCCATCTACATCTTGAAACGTCGCTGAAGTTGTTACATGGAGTGTATGGGAATCTTGACGCCAGCAACTATTTAGCTCACAACCTTAAGAGTGTGGAGGTTGCGAACGTCTAAAGGCTCCTTTGGTTGTCATGACCACTGGCTGGAGATGTAGAGTGGCTATTTACGTTTTTGATGCCTGGAGAACACCTCAATTAGATTCTCCGGATTGTTTTTTCTTTCCCTCTACCTGTTTTCTGTATATCATATTGGAAAGTGGTCTGTTCATTAAAATAATCACCTCCTATGTTCTACGAAGTATCAGATATTGTCTGTAAGTTGTTTGTCTTAGAACAAATGTGTACTTTCATATTGATTGTTATCTACTGCACGCTTTCTTTTTTTTTTGCTGCTTATTCCACTCCTATTTCTGCACCGAAGTCTCTATATTACGGTGTTGCTTGTTCCGTACATCCCTTCACTTCTGTCCTACTTTTCATATCCTTCTTCCTTCTGTTCGTCTCTACTCCCCTAATCATGCATTCTTTACAAACTCTCCTTTAACATTTCCATGGTCAGATCGAGATCTTGTTCAATGGTCTTCTTTCCTTTGCCCTTGCGTCCTTTCTTGCGTTTCAGTGATGATTTCTTGGTGTCCTCAACGACATCTTGATTTTCTGCCTCTCCATTCACCACTTTTTCCACAACTTTTTCTTCTTTCAAATCCTTTTCCTCCTCTTTTTCTTGACTCACCTCCTTCTCCTCTTTCACCTCCTTATCTCCCTCGATATCTAACATCTCCGAGGTGTCTGCGAATTCCTCATCCTCGCTATTATCCTTTTCTGTTAAATCTTCTTCTATGGCCCCTTTATCAGAGGTTGCATTGATTGTCTCCACCTTGTTATCTGAATCTGGCTCCCTCGTTACCCCAATCTCTCTATCGTACTCGGCAGATGTCTTCATTGCGACCTGGTGGTCGTCAAGAACTTGTTGTGACTGGAAGTGCTTGAATGCAACGTTATCACGAATAACCTTTCTAAAAACATCAATGTTGATCTCGTCCAAAGATATGGTCTGAACATCCTCCTCGGTGTCCCAGATTCCAATCTTGCTCCAGAAGAGCTTGGCTCTAATAACAAGTAGCATAATGTATAGTTTCAATACCGCAGGTTCGTCCAATGGGTCCAGACCATGAACAGAGCCCTCGGCACGCTTGAATTGGAAGTTCAGAACAAACGCAATGTCGTCATAACTTGAATTCTGCTTCAATTTGTAGATATTACCATGGATCATCCGCAACTTGGCGAAGAAATCACAGATGGTTCGCAACTTCACGAGACAGAAGTTACAAAGCGGATGTGTTCCAATCACTTCATGTGCCTCACCAGCGATCTCTCGCGTGTTACCAGCACCTCCAGTTTCAGAAGCTGGGCCATACAACTTGAGATTGTACAAGCGTGCGTGCTCCAACATGTCGTCCTTGCATTCTCCACAGAATACACAAGGGTCTTTGATGGCAACAGGAATCTCGTCTCCCGTTTTGGCGCCCTTGTAAGTCAACTTGAACGTCTCGTTGACTCCGGAAACAGGCTCAATGATGGCACGGCCCTCCACCAACAACCCCCAGAAGGTCTTGCCCTTACTCCAACGATTCATAAAATTCCCACTGAGCAGCGGAATGTGTTCCACACACGGCTCGATCTCCTCTACCCAAATCTTACGAAAGTACTTGAGATTCTTGAGCGAAGCCAAATCGAACTGGAAGTCCGGCTTTATGAGTTGGTAAATAAAGCCTTTAAAATCCTCCTGGTATGCCGAGGTGTCGAAGCGTAATGCTCGCACACATGGGCCATATATCTGCAGCAGTAATAGAAGAAGCTCCTCTTCTGTTTCGATAGGGCCCTTCTGAAAGTCAAATTGGTGGTCCATGCGTGGGGTGTTGGCCCGCAGCGCCCGCTGTTGGTCCTCCAACTTGAGAAACATCAGTTTGAGGTCTTTGAGTTGGTCTTGAAGCGACTCAATGATGGTATCCTTCTCGGAAAGCTCCTCAATCAACTTGCGATTCTTCATCTTGAAGTTGTAGGTTTCTCGGCTGGCGTTCGAAACCATTTCGTTAGCCTCGTTGAAAAGCGACGCAGTCAAGTCTTCCACCTCACCTTCCAACTGCTTGTTTTTCTCTTCGGCTGCGTTTTTGTCTGCTCTAAGTTCACCAATTCGTCCATTTAGTCTTGCTGACTCTTTGCGGAGCTGCAAGATGGTTTCCTCCAACTGCAGCAGCTTGGCAACCTCGGTGACCAATCTTGTGGAGAGTTGGGTCACCTCTGCAGCAAGCCGTGCATCCAAATTGTCTTCCATTTTCACAATGTGCTACTAAGTAGTTTTGGTTGTGGTGATAATATGTAAGTATCCATGCAGGCTGGATCTGAGTTTTGACGGAGAATGGAAGACTGGCAATAACGTTGAGGGTAACAAGACATAGAAGGGAATATAAATATGATTTTAAATGGAGATTCATGTTCAATGGCAAGTTTATGTCTATTTTTCGGCCATGAAGTGGAGGCTTTAGCTATTCGTTAACCTTTTGGTGATTCGCAGCTATACAAAAGTAAGGAAGCTATAGCAAGTAGCAATCTAGCCAAACAAAATAGCAAAGGAGACGAGGAGCGAGCAAAACAATGAGAAAAAGGTAAATGAACGGGATGAAATGGAGGGAGAAACTTCCAGAATTCAAACCTATCAATATCCTAGTCTACCTGAATATATCCATTCTTAATGTCTCTCTTACATGGAACTATATCCGTGCGTGTGCACTCTAAAGTTTGTCCAAAGAATGTACTTAGTCTATAGTATCTAAACTTTGTATTTCATTGTTGACCCTATGTTCTAGAGTTTCGGAGATGTTTGTTTAGAGTTTTACTGTCTGACTCTAATTTTTGTTTCGTGTTCCATTTTTTATATTTAACTTTCATTTAATGTTTCATCAATGTATCATGCTTAAGTTACTTTACACTAATTAACTGAATTCGTACAGTCTCAACATATTTTGCAACATACATACGCCTGCTAAAAATCAGAAACGTCACCAAAAAAGCCGAAACTCAGCATCCAAATTCAAAAACCAACACCCAACTATCCATTATCATTTTAGATTAAAATTCTCTACTCTAGCTCGGGAAATATACATCTCTACCAAATCGGCAACTTATCGGCCCTACATACACTCCTTATCTTGAATCTCCACAATCAGTCATCCAGATCAGTGGCCGTCTTACTCCAGGTTTCAAATTACAAGGAGTACCTTTTCTTATTGTTGATTTGTACCTTCTTCTACTCTGGTGCGTCAACAACTTCAGAACCTTACATTATACTTGTGAAATACTTCAACATTTGTCATGGTTAACTTACAGGACTACCATCTACTGCTTAATGCACCCATTGGCTATGCCAAAAATCCCATTCAGGCCAAATTCGAAGTTCCACGCACCGTATTGGAACCAGATTACATTGTATCGCCGCCTCCAACAGGCTCAAAGACGATTGACCTCCTACCTCCAGAGATCCTAGATAAGGTCACTGGACTTCTCAGCCAAATAGACACGCTTAGTTTAGCATGCACTTGCAAGGCGTTAGAGCAGCCGTGCTTGGACCGCTTGTATTCTAGAGTGGTGGTGGACTCCAAATACACTCAGTTCAACAAGGAACATTCTCGCAGCTATACCTACATCAACCAACTGTACAGTTTGAAGAAGTTTTTCCAGAGTAAACGGAAACAGACAATCAAGACCTTATATGTATTGAGTCTACCGGACCTGCTGTGGCTTGGAGATCCACAGATGAAGGGCTTGCAGTGTGAATTCTTCCAAAGTCTTACCAATCTCCATGAATTGGTATGGCTAGCCAACTTCTTCGATACCGAGTACTTGGTCCATTTACCTAGCCATGATTTATTGACCAGACTCGAGCTAAACGTCTCTAGATGTCATCTAGATGATCGTAGATATTCGTTTTGGTTCCCCAATTTGGAGATCTTGAGCATTCGGCCCTTTGCAAGTAAAGAGACGTTAACAAGTTTCATTCGAGGGTTGCTAGCGCCAGAAAAGTCTGCCACGGCAGGCAGAAGTCTTCAGAGTTTGAAGTTGGCACAATTCGCCGACGACCCGGCCGTTTTGCTACCTCCAGCACGCTATTTGTCCAATCCTCAAGAGTATTTGGAGGCCACCACCCATACCAGACAAGACAGAACCAAATTCGGTGGCGGAATCCCTGAAGTAATCCTTGGGAAAGGAGGGCTAAGTGTGTTGAATGTGTTGACAGCACTTTCCTTAGACAATATCTTGGTATGTGAAGAAGATGCCCATCGTATAGCGAAAGGTGTGATTCTTCCCCAGCTTCGCCAATTGGAGATGAAGAATGTCTCGGAAGTGGGGGAATCGGAAGCACCAAAAGTAGGATTTTTGGGAATCTTGGGCCCCAAGGTGCCTGGACTACAGCATCTACGTCTAGACTTCCGAGAAGCGTCACCAGACACCGTTGGACCGTTTTTGAAATGCGTGAAAAACCTCAAGTCGCTAGATCTTGTGGTGAGAATGAATGATGTGAAAAAAACCTACGTGGATGTGGATAACATGTATGTGGACTATGGCGAAACCATTGGACGTTTGCAACAATTGGAACATCTCTGTGTTGAAGTGAGAGTGGAGATGGAGTTGCTAGATAAAACACAACCAACGCCGGTTTTGATGCTCGAGGCGTTCACGCAGTTAGCCAGCCTACGCACATTAAGACTCAACGGAAACGAGGGAGCTCATGCTGTGGAAACGTTTCTCGATCTCTTGCGAGCACTTCCTCAATTGACCATGCTTGATGTGTTTGGGAAATGGGCTGGAGGCCCACCTAATTTGGGGTTAGGCATGGTGCATCCAAATGTGTTTGACAGCTGGTTCAAAGTGCAGCACGTCGCTCTACTCTATTGGCGGGTCCAGAGTCTGCTCAAGTACATTCGCATCCGGGAGTGTGTTTTCGAAGTCCGAGACGGGGTTGCCAATCCACGGAACCATCTCGACCGGTGGTTCGACTCTCAAATCCGGCCGGGCTGGGGCGACGAGTTCACTGCCACTTGGTGATGGAAAGAGTTTAGGTCAGCAGCTGAAGCAGATTTTTCTTTCAGTTCCAGGTTGCAGAAGTATTAATTACTTAGCTCTACTTGCTAATAGACCAAATATTAGTGATAAATGAAAAACATAGGGCCACAGAATTCATTTTCATCAACTCGACAGCAAAGACACCATTTCTGTGATATTCTTGACCATCTCACACCAATGGGCGACAATTTTAAGCCATCTCAATTTCCGAAGACGGCATCATGTTGGTCCGCATATTTTTCCGGTCAGACTGCGTCTGGCTACAATAAATTAAGCTCGATTAAAATTTCTTCAATTCATCATACGTAAAACTCTATTAAATACCTCAGCGAAAATTCTTTAAAAATTGTTCACCAAATTAGTTGCTCTTGAAAGCAATACCGAAAAAGTTACCAAACAAAGTGGTCTGGTACTTTGGCTCATTGACAGTAGCGTTCTTTCTAATCTCAGCCATGATGGAGGCTTCTTTCTCTTGAGCGGTCTGTTTGGTTTGCATTGTTGTAGTGGAGATATAAGTGTCTGAAGAATGTAATTACAGGTGGGAAATTGGAAACAATTTATACCCGAAAACACAGTGCTTGACTCATTATCACCTGGCCATTAGCGCCTCATCGGATTGATGGGCCATGGCCATTAAAAGTCCGAGACCTGTATTATACGGACAAATACACCCTCAGTATCCGGAAACGCCAACAGTGGAAGCAGGACAATTTCGGGCTTTTCGCGCGTTCTTTCTCTGTGATTGTCTATATTCCGTACAGCCGCCGTTTTACCTGCCAACTCCTTACCCAATCGAGAAGGTGGGGTTATTAGTTTGTCCGACAGTCGCCCAGATGGACTTTGGTGAGCCCATAAATGCCGAAATGCTCAGGAGATAGAAACTCCCCGCCTATGGCCCCTCCCTGGATTTTGAAATGTTTATCTAAAACCCGGCACGAGTGATCATAAAGCCGGCCTCGGGTTAGAGGAATGACAGATATGACACCTTGGTTATTCCGAAACTCGGTCTAACGGAGGAGATTGGAGATAGGATAATTTTGTGTTCGCCATAGTCACGTGGCCGACATCCAAAAGGAAAAAAATATTGATATGGGCGATGGAAGAGCTTGAATGGTCACATGTCCAAAGTGGTCACGAGATTTTGCATCACATGAACAGTGGTGGCTTTTCCAAATTTCTTCCTCCTACTAAATATAGGAGCAAAATACCTCGAAGCTAAAAAAAGCACTAGTTGCCGCAAATAAACGACAAATTACGAAATACAGGAATTCCCTAGTGGTCACCCAGATAACGAACATAAATGGCGGTGTAAACGATTTTCCTATCGTCTCAAGTTCCTAGCACAGCCACAAGATGACTAAAGCAGTGGTTGATCATGACCGCAGGCATTACTGCATAAAAGCAGGAGTTGGAGGCAGTTTCCTGCTTCCACGCATGAGGACCGAGGGAACCAAAACAACCAAAAAATTAAACATCTAAACAGTCCACTAGATTTTCACCTTGAGACAAAATTCCTTATCGACTCCCTCGTTGTCAATCCATTGTTCTAGAACAGTGACTTGTAGAAGCCGTCTAGACGCTAAACGACTTGAAACAAATGACGTCGTCAATGAGTTCAGTAGTCTCGCAGGCAAGACACTTGCACAGCAACTAAACAAGCATAGTTAGTCAGTTTAGTAGGGACGATAAATTCCTCTAGGTACATCACTAATGACATCAACATGTAGGTGTGAATACCTCAGAGGGTTAGGAAAATAGGCTTTGCATGAGGGCATCAACCATGCAGATCGGGGAGCAGAGTTCAAGTGCATAGAAGAGCATAAAAAAACGTTTTCTACTTCACTCTGCATTAGACGCAAAAGCACCATAACTTACCCGCTCTGTGCAAGTCCGCGGTCCCCAATAGGCAAATCTGCAAGAGAAGGGTTTTGAAATTTTGGAACTTCGGCCTATACAGACCATACGGCGTTTGAAGTGGCGGAGTGTGTGGAGATTGCAAAATGCTACTTCTGTGGTTGGAATGATATAGAGGTTTGCTGGGTCATCAATACTAGTTTTCATGGCGTTGCTAGTGGCATTTGTGGATATGGCGAAACCGAGGTTGAAAAATTTTGTAAACTTCATGCCGGTGCATTTAGGTGCGTTCCTCTGTGGAGTTACGCCATGGAGAACTATGGGCCCTGCAACATGAAAAGAAAATAATGCAATGGAAACCGAATTTCACCGCATGGAAGTTCCGCGGAGTAGAACCAACGGACTTGTTTTGCAGTGATGGACAATGTTATAATGTAGCATCTGCTTATCCAACATTTCACAATTAGTTGGATGCATGCATTATTGTAGTAAGCTCTCCGCGATGGTCGGACGCATACTTTACATTGTTCTGTTGGAATCTCACTGCCGTTTCATCCTCCCACCGTAGTATACCGCCAGTGCTCATTGCATTGCCTACAATGGTGGCATGTCCAAGCAGAGAGTCTGTGACAGCCAGTGTGAGAGCAAATCACTTTCACTCAACCGATACCTCCGAGATCATTTCTTCACGAAATAGGATCGCTCGCTTCTAAAGTTAGGTGTGGGTAGAGGTAAATCTCGGAACTATAAATCGCCGTGCGGGGCACGAGTTGAAGGTGGGAAATCAACCAATAAGAGAGCACACAAGCATTTGATGATGATGTTACGTCAATAAATTCGAGATCAACCAGAGAACAATGCAACAACACGGCATTGTAGAGATGGACTGGGCCCATTGTTGTCACAATGTAGCTACCTATGTCGAAAGAATGGACTCTTTTCAGTCAATAAAACTTATCTTATCGGAGTTTTAATCTTGGTGCTTGCATCTGACTTCTTCAAGATATAAGATAGGTTGCCAGGATGATTTGGTGATTTGCCAGGATGATTAAAGGGCCAACCTCTGTGGGTGTATGTAATTCGGCCACACCAAATCCTTCAATACCCGCGGACTTTGTCAGATAAGCAAGTACACGCGTGCCCAGAAACTTTATCAATAGTTACCTATTGGAAGCAAATCACGGGAGCTTCCAGAAACCCAGAAATCGCATCGCCGTTAACCCGTCAAACCCGTATGGCATTTGGCTAGCCATCTGTAGGATAGGCGCAGCGGCCGCATGACATGCTTCACTTGCGCTAGTTGCGGGGCGCACTTCGCGGATGACGACAACATGCTTTGCGGGTTAATAGTTACGACACTCACAATTTACGACTTTACGGGTCTACTGCCGTTGAAAGATAAGGACAGGTGCTTTCAACAACACCACTTCGGAACAGCCGCTCAACTGATGGCCCTGTGGCGCTCCCCACTCCTCGCAAAACAATGAGGTCAAATGGCACATTGTTTCGCACTTTTGGCGGAATTTGCGACGACGACAATAATTGGAGCCATTCAAAAGAAAGCCACAAAAGACACAAGACAGAGGCGGAGAAAGGCAGAGAGACAGACAGGATTCTTGATACAATGTGCAATGCAAAATTGGGGGAGGGGAGGGGGATTTAATTGAATGGATTTCAGGTGGATGAATGGACGGGATACCCTGATCATGCGGCGAATTTTGCCGATGCGTGGTGGTCGTCAGTATGATCTAAGGAATGTTTGGGTAGCTGCATGAGGCTAACGTATGCAGCATGTGCTGTTTGTTATCAAAACGGCGTTCTGATGAAGATAAGTTGGCATTTGCTTCTATATTTGGGTAGTTGCTATTTGATGTCGGACAAATGATGCGTGGAAGAGATGCTAGTGAGCTATCATGAATGATGAGAGGGTGGGGAATGAGCAATTAGTAGTCGAATGGATGTATATTGAAGGTTAGGTCAATAAGGCGGGTAGCGAAATTCGGGTACCACGAGGGAAATTAGGTGGAGGGTAGGCGGAATTATTATGGGCTAATTAGTTTTAAGCACGCTAGTCGTTAGACTGTCCTAATGAGCCATTACTAAGTCTGCAGAGATAAGCCAAGCAATGCTTTGAATGGCGCCCCACAGGGTCTGGAATGCTAGCTTGCATGTGACAATAGCGGCAGTTCCGCGGCCTGCGTAAAACCCACGCGTATATGCTTCTTAGTTATGCATGACACCAGCATTCTATTGCAGGTGAGAGAGTTTCCATAGTCGTAACTGCCCACATACCGGGGAAGCTACCGGAGGAGTGTGTTTTAGTGCAGACATTTCTTTTTTGCGCTTAAAGACTCCAGCAACAACCTTCCCAAACGGGTAAATCGAAGCTTCCCCGTTCTTTAACATGCGAAGCCGTTAGATGGTAATGTGATTGCAAGGTACGGAAGCATAGCCCACACATACCCAGTCGATCATTGTGTGGTCACGCCAGTCGGTTTGACTCGCGAAGGCGAGGTTAGGTTGGTGGTGCTGTATGTAGATGCATTAGTCAAGGTGATGATGTGATCCACGGAGATCGCGCCGTCACATACTATAATAGGCAATAAGCTTGTACTCTATAACTCGTTCGGCATATAAGCACAGCCACCATGATCAAGGCATCGTACTGACCATCGAACCAACGCATTTTACGTTACTGCCGCCGAATTCTCCATGCAAGTGAACGTTGCGAAACATTCCAAACGTGCTTTTTCCACCTCTCCATGAAAATTTGTGATAGAGATTTCGCTGAACCTTGTCACCTAACTCACACAAATGCCATTTACCACACTTTTTGTTTGAATCATCTCAACGATGGCGCCTGTATATGCTCCTGGGCTAAAAAGATTGGCTGCACTGGAGGATATTTTTTGTGTTGTTCCGCCAGTTGCGGGAAGATTTCTTGGCGCTTCTATGCATTGCATTGTGCAAGCCCTTATACGCACCCTAGAGATGCCCAAACTTAAGTTATTTTTGTGTCTCAGGTTGCATGCTTGACGTGATCTCCTAAGCACCAATTAGTCTTCTTTCGGGCACTGCTCGAAGTGGGCCTTGCATTCACAACCGCTACATCATGCATCGAAATCTATATATTTGCCGGTGTTCCCTCGCATGCTTCCAACCTTCTATTTTTCATCCTCCTTCTCTTAGCTAGTACTTGACAAGACACCTTCTCAGTCTCATCGTCTCGTTCACGCTACTTCTCCTCACTCATCAGCGTTTCCTTTTGGCATCATCAGCCACTCATCTTTCCTTCCACAGTCGCCGTGTTGATTTCCCCAACTCGTTTCCACCTTCCTCGCTTGGACCTCATGGCTTCTCCAGATACAGATGCGTGTGGCTCCAGTCCCAAGGTGTCAATCCCGCTGATTCTCAACGCCGAATCCACTCAACGGAAAGCCCTGCCTCCCAGACTTCCCCCTCCATCGCTTCTCTCCAGACATGACTTTGCTTTCGACAGAGATCACAAGCCCTTTACTGCTGCTCGGGCCCCACTACCCTCTACATCGCCTCAACAGGCTTCACATTTTGTGTCACCTGCTCCTCACCCCCAGCTCTTGCAACTGTTGCACCAGCATCGCCAGATGCCCATGTACTTGAATCATCACGAGTCGGCATACCACCTCCAGCATCCACATCACCAGCAGCAGCCGCAGCTGCCTATGCACCAAATCCCCCCACACCAGCATCACCATCCCGCACAGTCAATGGGGTTGCCAATGGGAGGTATGGGCGTACAGACGATGCTGACGCCTTACCCAATGATGCACATGGCCAACTATGGCTACAATCCATACCCTACACCAGCTAGCCAGGTTGTTGTGTCGCCAAGCCAGCAACTCCAGCCACAGAACAAACATCGCCGGTTCCGTCGTCGCTACTACCAGATCCATCGCAAGTACAACTGTACATTTGCTGGATGCACCAAGAGCTACGGGCTGTTGAATCATTTGAACACTCACATCGTCACGAAAAAGCACGGTCTGCGCAAGTCCAAGTCTGATTTCAAGCATGCTGAGAAGGACGATGAGTCCAAGGATGACGACAATGACGCTTCGTCTTCTACAAACTCAACCACTACGCCGTCTACAGAAATTACCAACGCTGACATTGAAATGAAAACCGAAGGTGACATTGCCATTACTGGTATTACTCATGGCACCAATGCTGCATCTGACATGTCCCACACCGTGAATGCAGTGGCAGGCACCGTGGCACCAGACACGCATGAGGTTGTCACGAAGAAGTATGCGTCAGAAAGCCTGACGGACATGGTGACAGACATCTCGGGTGCCACAAACACCAGCACGCATAATGAAACCAAGATTGTGCTCCCACCTCCCAAATGGACCAGTGGCTCGGCAGCGTTGACGTTGCCATCTATCTCTGCCAGTCCTAATGATGGTCCCATCAAGTTGCCTTCGCTCCCCTCTGTGGTGGGTCGCAGAAGTCCGCTGCCATAATTTGTGCAATGCAGAGACCATCTGCAACCACCTACGATAACGCCCCTATATAGAACATGACTAATAATCACGAATCATCGTTAAACGAGATTAAACATGTAATGCGATGAGATCAAAACATGGTTAGTGCACCACCAATTTTTCAGGTTTTTAAATTTTCCTTATTTTCTACTTAGTGCAAGTGAATTTTCTCATGCTAAAGATAACCCCAAGACAACAATCGCATGGGGAATGGAAAGGTGGAATTGGATCCAACCCAAAAATTACTAAACACACGTACTAATGACGCATCCAAAACGGCTCATCTTCTTGCCTGACGTACCTGTGCGGAGGTGCAGCCGCCCTGCAAATTGGCACGGCATTTTGTGCGAGTTTATCGTAGAGTAAAAGACGCAAACCGCGGGCCATGGTTGATAAGACGGAGCCACTGTAAACGGAGAAGGCCGATCAGGTGGAAAAAGAAAAATGCCAGAATAGTAGAATGGCAGAATTTCAGGATTCCAGAATTGTCGCACTGGACTATCCCAAGAAAATTTGATCGACAACGGCATCTTGATGCAAAGAACCTTTCTTACGATGACCTCGGTGCGATGCACCCTTTTTTCTTGCTTGCAAGGGGAAGATGCAAAGCTCGCGGAGTTTTTTGATATTTTTGCGCTAACGCAACCCAATGTACGTTCCACGACACGACCATGCCTGCTGATGCGAGTGAGCTATGACCCCACATACGACCTGTAATGCGCGGCGGAGCCAATAAAAGCGTTTCACATGGATTCGGCTTGCGTTGGTGCATGGAAATCCACTAGCCGCCAGGTGGGGATTACCGGATAGGGCAGCCCCGATGGGATGTCCGCGATTTTTGTTTGTTAGGCGATGATGCGAAAACACCCGTACACTTATTATTGAAGAATAGAAAGCATCCATACATCCTTGATTTGGATCAGATGTCACAAATTTAGTCACGTGTAGTACAATCACGTGCGGAACATTATCAACAGAATCGCACCTGTACATCCTCAAACACCATAATCCTCTCCACTGAACCATAATTCAAGATATGGCTGAAGTTGCACAAGAAGCAGATCCTGAACCGCAGGAGCCGGTGGTTGCAATTGAGGAGCCCGAAGAAAAGGAACAGACGCCGGATTTGGCGCCGGAAACGCCAACCCCAGAGCCTGCTGCGCCAGAACCGGTGAAGAAGCCAAAGAGGTTGACTTTACAGGAAAGATTGGCACTCGCGGCCAAAGCAAAGAAAAAGGCACTGGTAACACCAGTTGAATCGCGGGCGGAGTCCCCAATTGAGCCTGAAGTGGCCAAATTTAGTGAGAAAACCGAGACGCAAACGCAAGAAGTTGTCGAAAGGACAGAACCTCCTCCTCACAATGAATCAGTCGCAGAACTCCAGGCTGAATTGGCGCAAGTGAAGAGCAAGTTGGTTCAGGCGACAGATGAGAACCGAATGCTTCGAGAAAAGGTCACTAGCAGTGCTAATACGGCTGAAATGGACAAGAAACTTGCTGAAAAAGACGAGACAATCAAACAGCTCATGGAGGAGGGACAGACGCTCTCAAAGAGAGAACTCAAGCTCAACGAGAGGATTAGAACCCTTGTTCAGAACAACAGCAAGCTTGAGACTTCGCTTAAGTCCTATTCAGAGAAGAATGAGGAAACGTTGCTCAAGTTGAGTGAGATTGAAGATGTAATGAAGACACATAAAATCAAGTCGGTCGACCAGCTCTTTGAGCTTCTAAACAATTCCAATGCGCAAGTGCAAGAATTACAGCATTCCCTCGACAAGGAAAAAGAATCCAATTGGGAAGCAAAATACAAGGAGCTGCAGAAGATGTACGAGACCGAGCTCAATGATAAGAAAAGTTACATCAAACAGCTCAACGACAGCGCCTTGGAGCTCCAAATGCTCAAACAGCAGGTCAAGCTAGATGTGCAATCAAAAGAAGAGTTGATTTCGCAACTCAATAGAGAAATCGTCGAGCTTCGAGACGAAAACAGTGCCGAAGTCACCAGACTCGAGTCTAAGATCGAAGGACTTCGTATGGAGAATGAGAGTTTCCTCAAAATGTCCCAAAACGGTGTGGACGCTGGCGATGACAACGCAGAGGCCCATAAACAGATTGAATACCTGGAATTCGCCAAACTTTCCGAGACTCATCGTAACTTGCAAGCACAGTATGTGTCGTCGCAAGAGAACTGGAAGCTTATTGAGTCCAACTTGCTCAATAAAGTTGATGGGTTGACCTCATCGTTGGAGTCACTCAAAAAGTCCAAGCTCAAGAGTGCCAACGAGGTGAAGAAATTGAACTCGCAAGTATCTGCGCTGGCAGAACAGATTTCGAAGTTCAAGCAGGAGGTGGCTGTGCTCCGCAACGAGAACAAGGAGCTTGTATTCCAGATCCAGGTAAAGGTCAACGAGTATACCGAGTTGGAAGAGAAACTCGAAGAACTCAAGACAGTGTTCAATTCTGACAGACAAAACTACGACATTAAGATCAATGCATTGAACGAAAGCATCCGCAAGTACGAGGGTCAGAGCCAGGTTTACAACTCGTCGACTTCCTCGGACAATGTCTCGTCCCTTCAATCGAGAAGACTTCGCGATAGTGGGCTCCACATCAATTTGGAAGCTCGCTCGTTTAGAAATTACTCTTCGCAATCCATGAACTCGCTAGGTACGCCTATCCAACAGTGGGAAGAGGCCAATGCGTCTGCGCCTTTCACGCCATACGGAATTGACCAACACCAATACTCTAGCTCTTCACTCACTGAGGAACTCCATCCATTTGATGCACCTGACTCTGCTGCAGAGACCTCGTTTAACTTTAAAAGCGAGACTCCTACACTTCCAAGCTCTGGTGCAACAAAGAATGTTCAGCTCATCAACAAAATGAGTTCCAGTATCCGCAGACTCGAGTTGGAACTTCTCAGCTTGAAAGAGGAGAACGAGCAGATCACAGCGGAGAAGGACACCGCACAACAAGAGGTTATGGGCAAGTATGACTTAGAAAAGCAAGTATCCAAGCTTGAAGAGACCATTTCACAGTTGCAGAAGGAAGTGGCCGAGCGGTCGAAGAAGGAGGAGACACTCTTGGAGGTTATCGGTGAGAAGTCGGAGAAAGTTGCGGAATTACAAGCTGACGTGGTTGATTTAAAGGATCTTTGTCGGCAGCAAGTGCAGCAGATGATCGAGATGGTTGGAAAGTAGCCAAAAAGACCCAATTACATCTCAAGTGAGAGTTATCACTGGTTTCAACTCTGTTATTTGCTACGACCTTGCTAAAATGTGATGGTATGCTCCTTTAATGCTCCTTTAGGAATCCAACATAATCAAATTCTTGATCTATGAAGTGCGGGATTTGAGAATGTGAGCAGAAATGCTTAAAAATTGCGAGATGTGAAATTTACAGCTGATTCTAGGGGGACGATCAAGAGCTTGAGAATCTCGGCTACAATGATTTTTCAATATTGTTGATTCATTCAAATGTTGAGATCTCGTACATGGTTCAGATCAACACCAGATGATTCATGGAAGAATCTTCGACTGAATGAAATGCCAATTTTGGATATAATCGTCTATTTGCAATCAACTGCAAGAGAATCAATTGACCACTACTGAATGAATCAACTACACCTGGTGGATCGAAGGTGACCTCAGCAACTCCATGTACGTTCCATGAATCCAATTCAACCGTCTAGATCGTAACCCACTGGACATTGAATACAGCCTTCAAAATCCCATCAAATCTTGTAAATCACAATGAGCCTACTTATCCAGTTTCACCCTAAGAATGACTTCATATCTCCTACAAAAGTTCCAACCCCACCCTGTACAAGGTAGCCCTGATTCTTTGCCTTCATGGTGGGGTCTGCGAATCTGGTCATGTGGCCCGGGGCAAAAACCCGTACACCTTCACCAACCCTAGTTAAAATCGCAACCATTGCCTCATAATGCTAGCCCCACAGAGTCCAACAATGTCCGAAGATCCCAAACCAGGAGATTCGAACAGTAGACTCGCAGTACCTATCCCAATCAGGAAACACAACGCAGCCGTAACAAACTCTCACAATGTCCGAATTAGCTCGCCATTAGCTTCGACTGGCTTTGCTTCCTTTACTCCGAATACCTCCATGAACATCCACCAGCACCGAAGACCGTCTTACTCATCAATTGAGACGTCTAGAGAGTCACACTACAATTTAGATTACCCGCGTGATGCGGCAGTACTCTCTCGATTGCAGTTGGACCCCAAATCACGGTTCTACGCCCGAGACAGACCCAGAACGTTGGATTTGCCTGGATTGTTACCGTATGAGACAGAAAACCCTCAGGACAGGGCCAAGTTTTTGTCGCATATAGTGGCGCACTTGTATATTGCTGTTAAAAGTCTTGACCTACAAGGCTCGTTGTCCATCACTGCAAAAGACCTTGCCTCGTTGAAAGATGTGGCGGGACTTTCCGACATTGATTTGGCGCTCGAAACCAACTTGTTCGAGATGAATACAGCCAAGGAGACCATGGATGATGACGATCAGACCGATTACTTTCCACATGAGGACCTAGACGTCGAGGACGATGACGAAGGCGATGACGAAGGCGATGACGACGATGATGAACAAGACGACGATTCCGAGGGCGAGGAGGATGGAGGATATGTCCAGGATGATGGCCATGAAGATTTTGAGTCGGGAGAGTCGACTGTTCAGCATAAAAAGTCGCCAAAGTCTGCTGCGGTGGTAAGCGTGAGAATATGGACCCAAGAGCTTCTTGTATGGCTCAAAATGAAGTATGATATGCCCTTGACATTGCGAATGTCACTTGCACGGGTATACTTTGCTATCTGCTGCTGCAGGGGCCAGCAATTGAACTTGCGAATCTATGTCAAGGCTTTTGAGCTTTTGACCAAAAACGTACATCTTCTAACACTGAATGGCTTTACGCTTCCCTGGAATCCCATCTATTTGGAGCTCACTTGCCACTTCTCTTCAGTGGACTCTACCTTTGAACCAGTGGAGAAGATGGACTTGAACATTTTGCTTCGATTGGCAGAGAGAGCGTCCAACTTTTTCCCTGCCGAGGGATTGCCAGTAATATTCCGTCATTTGAGTTCTCGCTTCTCCATAGTCAATGCCTCATTGGTCTTGTCCTCATTGTCAATGCTCCCTTTGACTTTTAACGCAGACTACGGATTTGGACACTCGGATGATACCCTCGACGTTCGTCACTATATTCCTTCTCTTTTCTACATGTGGAATAAACTCAGCAGGAGCGCAGGTATTGAATCTCATCTCACAGGCCACTTGGGCTCGATTTCCATGATGTTCTTGACGTATCTTTCAAAGAATCCACTGGCCAAGGAGTCTTTCGGAAAGTTTGGTGTGTTTTCCGAAGAGCGCTTTAATTACCTCATCAACACGCTCTTGAACAGCTTGAGTATTAACATCGAGAAGTTCGCTTCCATGAAAACAAAGTTTTTCCATGGCTTCTCCAGCGCTATCGTTTTCTCCATCAACGGAAACCAGAGTTTGCTCAAGGACGGTATTTTGGACCACCTTGATACCATCCTCAATGCCATTAAAAGTTATGTTCATCCTTCCAACAGCGGAGAATGGTCCAGGCCTATATCAAAATTTGTTCTCAGCGCAACTTATCAATTCCATAAAAGATACAATATGGAGAGAGAACCCACTGGTGTTTTGCATCAATTGGACGAGGAGCACAAAATTTCAGATGAGGTTCGTGACAGATTTGTCGAGTCTATGTTACCTGTGGTGAGAACTGGTCTTCAATCGAAGAGAAGTAGTGCTGGTGAGGATTACATCGCAAGTTTGGGCTTGTTAGCATACCTCAATTCCAATTTGACTTTGGGTTATATTTTACTAGACATTTATGAGTCCTTGGAAGGTGTCATATCAACACATAGAGTGGTGACTGCATTGAGGTGTATTGAGGAGTTGGCTCGTTACTTTGCGTCTACACCAGGCTTTAGAGTCCATCTTGTCCGCATTCTTACGATGGCACTTCCAGGAATTGACTCAAATGACTTGAGCAAAACCATGCACACATTGAACGCATTTTCAGCGGTGGCAAATTTCGTTCCAATAGCTGACTTGACGAATGGTGAATTGGATGCTGGACTCGCAATGGAATTCACAAATATGCAGTTGGAGCAGCTCGAGTCTCAGATTTTCAGTGGACCATCAGTGTCCCAGAGTGTATGGTCAATTGATCAAGAACTTGAAGTTCGTGCATTGAAGTCATCCACCTCGGCTTTCAAATTGCTTATGAAATCTTTTGCAGAGAGAATATTCACACTTCTAGAAAACATCCCTGATCCATCAAAGAGTAACGGCATTGAAAAAGATCTCTGTGATGTTCTTCCTAAGTTCGTTTACCTCATTATTGAGGCCATGTCAGATGATATTTTCAAGTCATTTCGAGATGAGGTTACCAACTTTATTTTAGATCATACTATTCACGCGATTGCAGATGTCATCGCAGAAATTTGTGGTGGTTTGATCAGAAGAGATCCACCATTCTTTAAAAGATTCGGACCACTTCTCATTGACAGAATTAAAGAAGATGTGTTGGAAAATGGAGCAGGACAGGCAAGAACGGGAATTGATATTGTTCCACGCGACCAAAATATGTTTTGGAATCTCGTAATTCTCAATGAGTGTATTGGAAATGCTGGATCTGTTATTGTTGATATGGGAGAAGAATTGAACGATCTTTCTTTCTTCCTCATGGACAATGTGAAGGGCCCTACCGTCTTTGCAAGTACTTACTTGCTAAATCAAATGCTTCAAGGTACGACGAAAATTAGACTAGCAGAAACTAGGCTCATTAGTCCACAGTTTGCAGAAAAGCATGAAGTGGATGAGAAATGTTGGGGTGGTTTCCAATTCGACGAGTATAGATTTTCACAAGAGAATCTTACTTTCCAATGGTTTATTCCAACCGACCGTGAGATTGAGTTTGCAGTTGCAACCTTCAAACATCATACATCGAAAGCATTATCAAACATTCTGAATGTGATGAAGAAAATTTCAGGTTCAAAAGACAACATTTCACTTGAACTCTCAGATGAACTCAGAGTGAACTTTTTGTACTTGGCTTATGGTATGAGTGGAATATCATACTTGTTCGATCCCTCATTTGATGAGGATATTCCAAAGTTGAGCGACCACAAGTTTGAGTCTATTCAGCACCGCCTTCTTCTTCTTGCTCAAATTCGGGATATGAAGTCTTCCAAGTTTGCCGACAAGGATTATGGTGAAACGGACAACATTTACGAGAATCTTCAGCAAATTGCGGATAATATTGAAAGCAATGATGCAATTGATTTCAATGTTGATTCAGAGAAGATAGACCGTGAAGAAGGTTTTGAATATCTAAGCAAGAAGAATGAATCGATGGAAAGCTTAGATGATAGTGATGGATCGAAGTACAAGCGCACCGAAATGAATTCCTTAAGCAAGTCAGAGTCACCAACTATGGATGAATCTGACAGGGCAACGCCATGTTTAGCAGGTGTTGAGATGTCAACAATGAACCCTGCCATTACATTCAGAGAAAGAAAGCTTTACACCAGCAGATACTTTTTTGGAGACGACATTGAGGGTCGTAGATCGAACGAGCTTTATCTTCAGATTCACAGAACCAGGCACTTAATTGGTAAAAGTTTGCACATCATTTCCAAATTTATGATGGTTCATTTGAGTGACAATACCAAGCTATTCAAGCATCTACTTTACATTCTTAACATATGGTTTGCTGATGTCGGTCGTGAAAGAATTTTGGACCAGACACACGCAAAGATTTCGTCCAGTTATGTGAATGAGATCCAACAAATTAACCGAGTGAGAAAGCCTTTTACAAGAGTTCTGTTGGGATGCAGAATCGAATCCTACCACCTGTTAAGAGTTGCTCTTCATGCAACCTCAAGGAATATGACAGACTTAGATAAATTCCTAATTGAGGACTTAGTGAAGTTATCTTGCTCGAATTACACTGCCATTGCGGATCCAGCACAAAGTACATTGATCGATGCTATGAAGAGAGTGAATGGTTCGTACTACGTAATTGTGAGAACTGCATTCCGTCTGATATCTAAGGCAATTCAAGAAAACAATCATAAAAACATTGAAAGTGGTTTAAGCATTTTTGATTTGAAAAAAGTGAAAGTGAAGATGCAAAACGATTATCTCAACATTCAGAAGTTTGTTGAGATCCTCCATAAGTGTCTTAATGTTGACAACAAAGACGTTAATGAACTTGCACAGGATCTTTTCAAGAACTTGATTGGGACTATTAGCGCTCCCAGCAAGAACTGTTTGATTGACCATGCTTTGGTCGATTCGATTAGACCTCCAGATGAATTTATTGACTTGGAGATAAAGGCAGTGTCTCTTGCGAAAGAGAAGAAACGGAAGATTTACCTCGACAAACTTGACAAGTTAGAAGATTCTGTGGTCGTTATTGAAAAGCATAACACTCACTGGAAGACAACAACTCTCAACATTAAATTCTTGGTTGATTTGCAAACGGATTATAATAGACCATGCAGCAATGATGTTTTCCAATTATTGACCAAATCTGCGTCCTTTGACCACCCACTTGTCTCTAGACTTGCAATCAAAGGAATCACAAAGATATTGAAAAAGTTCTACGTCTTAAGTGCCTATGAATATGACCTTTCCAAGATTTTGGACTTGGAATACGTTGTCAAGGATCTTAAGGTTATCGATACAGAACCTCATGGTGGAGAGTCGTATTATCACACATGGAGAAAGGAACTCAAGAATGTTGATCACCCGAATTATTTCATTGACCACAGGGTAGAATCTGGATGGCTCTTCTGGGACAAAACCATGAGAGCAGTGACAAGTGAACCGTGCTTCAAACTCACATTGAATGAAAGGGACGAGTCAATTGTAAGAGGGTTTTCCAAGTGTGTAAATAAAGAATGGTTGAAAAACATCGTTAACTTGTGGATTGCAGACAATGAAGCAAATTCAGCCTTCCAAGGTACTGATGTCTACATGATCGAATCGCTCGTATTATTGTTATCCAATGGGTGGATAGAAAACATGCTGTTCCAGGATTTATTAGATATCATTGGCGATGTCTACGAGAGAACTGAGAAAAGTACTCATATTGTCTCTTGTGAAATGATTGCGGGTATTCTTATGGGAGCTAAGGTTTTCAACACGGAGATGGTGGACACCAGAGACGAGTTTCTTTGCAAATTTTTGAAGAATTTGTTAGAGAACGATTTGACCCCGGAGACTAAAAACGTATGGACCATCTTCTCGTGGTGGATCCCTTCAGATGTTGATATCAGAAGATTCCCCAAGGTGACTGATGTTCTCCTCAATGTTACGATTAATGAAGATTCTGATTCTGCTTTGAATGGAGCTACAAGAATCAGCTACATCAGATCACTTGTGGCCGCAATTCCTTGGTCTTTCCCGGATCCAGAATCTGTTTTGGATTTGTGTTTTTCAAACATTGCCAATAGATATCAGGCTATTCGTGAGCAGATTGGTGCATTACTTGCAATTACAACGTTTTCATTTTATGGAGACTCTTTCGCAACCTGCGACGAATTCGTTCATGCTAGTCACCATGAAGGCTTTCAGCTTTACAAAAGGAGCATGCATGCACTGTTGTTTGGGCGTCTTACAAAATTGTTCGAGACCGTAGAGCAATCAAGAAAGGAAGTTGAGCATTTGTCCGCTCAGGAAATTCTCAAGTCGAGGTACATTTACGCGGCAACTACTACATTATGCTGGTTGAAACAAGCTTTGAACACAAGTATATCCATTCAGTTTCAAGGACTTGTCGTCCCTCATATTGTACCTTACTTGCTAAACTTGGTCGCAATGAAGGATGTTTGCCAGTTGGGTGGCATTGATCCGCTCAAGGCATTCAAGAAGGTTTCCCAGATGCCTTATGATGCAGAAAATCTTGAAAATGTGGTTGCCATGCTTGAAAAATACAGCAAATCGAGTCTCAATGTCGTTCAATCATTTATTCTTGGTGAATTCACTGAAACTATCTACTTCAAAAATTTGTTTGCATTGACAACAGATCAGAAACTGAGAATTTTGAACCTAACAAGTTCTGCGCTATATCAGAAAAATTTGGAATTTAGAGAGGCTTCGGCCACTACATTTTCTGGCTTGATTCACACTTCACCTCCAGCAGATGTAGAGAGAATTGTGAACGAATACAAGAGCAAATTCTCTCGTGAGTTGGATCAGATCAGAAAGAAATACAGAAAAGTGGGTTTCAAAAACATGGCTCAAGAGGACATCATTATTTTGCATGGTGCTACTCTTGGTCTCGGAGCATTGGTTCATGCCTTCTCGTTCCTGTCACCTCCGCCAAAGTGGATTCCAGAGATCTTGACCATTTTGTCCAACAAAGCATCAGGCATACCTGGTATTGTTGGAAGGTCTGCCAAAGAGACACTTGGAAAGTTCAAGAAGACACGACAGGACACATGGCATATAGATAGCAAGGTCTTTAACGAGTCCCAGGCACATGATCTCGAAGGCGTCTTGTGGAAGAGCTACTTTATCTAATATCTTTGTCACTCGCTATTATTTAATTAATATACAAGAGGCGAATGTGTAACAAAAATAAAAAAAAAAAATAAAAAAATGCTAACTGATAGATCAAGAAGTTTCGAAAACGTCAACAAATACCTGTCTTTCAGTCTCATTGAGATGATCAAAGACAAGGCTGTAAATGGCAGGGTTGCTCGTCCTCAACGACGTGCTGAAGTCCTTGAAAATATTGAACGGATCCACAGAGTCCAATGGAGTACTAGCCAACGGATCCTCAAACACAGGCTCGGTTTCTTCTGAGAAACCAAAACTGGACAATCTGGTATCTTCTTTCTCGAGGAAGTTTTGATAATTGGCGGTGTCAGGTGCACTGTGGTCGTCATCGTCGTCGTCGTCGTCGTAGTCTTCCGTCAATGCTGAATTGGGTAATTCGAAGTTCAGGTAGTCAGCTTCATTGAATTCGATACGCTGTTTCTCGAATTTACGGATAGCCTTAGGTAATTGATGGAACAACTTTGACAATTTGGAGCCAATTCCACTTGCCAAAGTAGGCAATTTTTCTAGAATGTCTCCGTGGCTCAAAAAGCTGATGAGGGTCAAAATAGACAACTTGATGTCATAGACCCTCTCCAATTGCGGAATGAGAGCATACCATTGAGCAATGAACGAGTCCAAGTGATTGTTTTCTTCCAACAATCTGACGGTGTTGGGACAGTCGTAAATTAAGCACGATCCAACATAATTGACCAGGGCTACTGTCAAGGAATTATTTCTGACATGCTGAGCATCCACCTGATTCGAAGCTAAAACTGGCAAGATCGTTTTAGAAAGCTCAGCGATATACGGAGGAGCATTCTGCTGCAACGAGAGAATTAATGTCTGTGCGAGCTCACATGCAAGTACGATGTCGTTGTAGTCGACGCTACCGTCCTCACCCTCAATCACGAGAGAGATGATCTTCATGAAGCGGATATTTAACTCGGGTGTCGAAGCCAAATCCTCGGTACCAAACACCATGTAGTTACGTAAGCATTGCGAGAGTTCCTCGGTGTACATCAAGGCGATACCATTGGAAAATGAGTCTGAGAGTTTAGTGAAGTGGCTCCACATCAACGGCGTGACCGATCTCAACAAGAAAATGGAGTTTTCAATTAACTCAGCGACGTCTGTCAAAAGATCGTCCAAGTCATTTTGCAACACAATTTCAATGGCTGGAGAGAAGGTCTCCTCCAACTTGATGCACACGTCTCTTGAATTTTCGAACGAAAGTAATACAGTGATCATAGTGTTTAATAGTCCCAGGGCCGCCATGACCTTGTCACCGTTATCGACAAAATCGCCATCAAAGTCGTCAATTTCCACATTGGCGGCTTCTGTGAGACCTTGTGCGAGTTTCATAAACTGCTCCACCAAGTTTTTCATCAACTCTACACCAAATGGTTGCAACTGCTCAGAAAAATTCTCCACGCATTCTTGCATAACGATCGAGACAGCATCGTTATCAATTTCACCCGAAAGCAGGAGAAGTTTGGACATGGTAGGTACAATGATGTTGGACAATACTTGCTTGAACTGACTATGGTGCATGTATGCTTGGATGGCGAGGGCGCCTTGAAGCAAAATCGGCAAACACGACGATGAATCGGATGTGAAAGGCAGGAGAATGCCCTGGTATAGCGTCGACAAGGTGTCCTGGTTTTCAAAAGACAAATCTGAGAATTTGGAGCACACATCTAAGGTTCTAGCAACCAAAAATTCATGCTGAGATGTAAAGTTGGGTAATACCAACTCGCTGAGAAACTTCTCCATTTGAGAGTAGTAAGGCGACTTCTCAGAGATCAAAAGGTGAGAGACTCCACCGATCAAACGCATGGCACCATCTCTCTTACGAGCAACCTCCAAGTCTTCTGGAACCTGCAGCAATGAAGACAATTGGGTGTATGCAAATGTGACTATAGGTTCCAAGGTTGTCTTTTTTCGTTTGGAAGCTAGCGTGACTAATAAGCCTAATGCTGCAATGTCAGGCTCCAGCTCGTCGAAGTTATCCATTTTCAGATTAATGTAGTCTGCTGGGTCGATGTCGAAGAGCTCCAAAGACTCTTCCGAAGGAATCATGAGAGGATAGATCAAATGGGAGACGATGTTCTCGGCGTAAGGCTGGAAAATGGCCCATGTTTCCTTCTGTGTGACACAGTGGCTCAAGAACTCCAACAAGTGGTAAAGAGTGGTTGATCCAAGCCACCTGGTTCCACTGCACCAATTCTCGATAAGAGACAAGTACACGGACATTAAATGGGGAACAAACTCGCTCACAAACACCGAGCGGAAGGTATCATATTTGAATTTGGCCGATAAGTCTCTCAGGGCGTATCTGCGGAACAAACGCTCGATGTTGGCCACTGACCATTTGTAACATTTCGCAATTTGAGTCTGTGTACGATCCAGCTCCAACATGGAGTCTGCAACCACATATGCTGGGGGAACCATCTTAGTAACGTTACAGTGGAACTGGCCCCATGCCACCAATGCCTCCTGGGTCTGCAAAACTGTCGGCAAGTCGTAGTATGTGACGAACTTGTAGGATTTCAAGATGAGTTTCAACATCTCGGCAGTGAGCTCGGTGATTTCCGAGGTCAAGATAGCATTACCGACATTAAGCAAATGTGGGAATACCTGCGTGATGAGAGGATCCAATTCGGTCAGTCTCTCGTTGTTAGTGACCCATCGATAATATCTGGCAATCTCGGAAAAGCACAAGACTCCCGTGTACAACGCCAGCGTGTTATCCAGCTGCTGCAATAATTCGCCAGTCTGAACGATCAAAGCGGGCCATTTGCCATCATAATCAGAGCCGACAAGCACTCGAAGTACGGGAATCAACTGATGTCTGGTCTGGTGGTCAACCGTAGATAAGACAGGAACCAAGCGGTCTTTGATGACAGGTTTTTCGCCCTCATCAATTGAATCGCCACGAGTATTCCAATGACGCAACACTCTGTTCTTAAAGTACACAGCAGCGGCCTTCCGGATGTCTTGAGGAACTTCGGAAGCTGCCATGATATCTAAACAGGCTCCCAAAAAGCCTGGCTGCCTCGAAAGGTGGCGGAGTTGCAGTTCCGAGCTCTCCCTGACAGATGAATTGGCCAGGAGTGTTCCGGAGAAGCACAGAAGTGGCTTATTGGCGTCCATGTCAAAAGAAGATGGTTTATGATTGTTTGAAAATTTTAGCAATAGATACAGGAGAATTACAACCAGATGCGATAGGCATGGGGAGATTAAGGGGGATTAAGAGGGATTTATGTAGAAGAAAACGAATGTTAATTTTTGGAATTTTACAAGTTTCTTTCTGGACAATGTGGTGGAGAAAATCGTCGATGATGGCGTAGATTGAGACAATGAGATAGTGAGAAAATCTCTAGAGTGTAAGTAAAAAAATGTTGCGAGATCCTGAGATGGATCATGAGACAGTACATAACGAACCATAAAACATTAGACATGATAATAGTAAAATGGAGAAACTGATACGGGAAATTTGAGAAATATGGGGACAGTTGAGAAGTGACTGATAAATTACATATGTGAAAACAAAATTATGTGAGTATGATAAGTGAGGGATAGCAGAGTGGTACAATGATAAAGTGGAGTGAATCTATTAGTGAACGCTATGGGCAATTTCAGCGGGCAAAAGAGTAATCACCG
>Ga0160505_100122_pt1 | contig 58005 bp, 29 predicted proteins | sample DIDeMG_FD_108225 | JGI IMG/M metagenome (GOLD analysis project Ga0160505, IMG submission 108225) | Enriched chicken feces microbial communities from UW Madison campus, WI, USA - DID2874_E49_Stillage MG | ecosystem: Host-associated > Birds > Digestive system > Large intestine > Fecal ... | reverse complement strand
GGGCCAAATGGGACCGAAGCTCCTCATGTTCACCGCCAACATTATGGTACCCAAATGAATGGACCCAGTCGTCCCAGAGTTCAAGGTCCTGGCCAAGGATCGAATCAAGGTCCTGGCCATGGCTCTGGTCATAATGGTCCGACCATGAAATTGGGATTAAATCAGGCAAACGATGTGCAAAAGGATGCTCTCCAGTACCAAACGTACCCAGACTACCAACAGCACCAACAGCACCAACAGCACCAACAGCACCAACAGCACCAACAGCACCAACATCACCAACATCACCAGCAACAGTATTCCAATCCTCAGTCCCGTCCGAACCATCACAATCACCAGAATACTCAGAGGCCGCAGATGCAGTCAACTCAGACTTCCCCCGCCTACGGCCAAGGTTTTCCAAATGGATATGTTGCCGGTGGTCCTGAAAGCCCTAGTGCATACGCTCCACAGATGAGATATCCGAGTTCTGAGTACCTTCCAGACGGCCATCAAAGATCAAATCAGCGGACACAGGGCCCACCGCCACAAGGTGCCAATCGACCTCATCCTCATACATTGAACCAATCATCCAGACTGACTCATCCATATGCTCTGTCTCCTGTTGGTTCAGGCTTTGATGCCCCTGTGAATCCGGGTCATGGCCATGGAAATCAAGGTAATGGAAACCAGATTCCAATTGAACAATCTCCATATCAACAGGCTCCATCGCAACAAGCTCCTAATCAACAAGTCCCAATACAACTAGCTCCAATCCAGCAGGGTCCGCTGCAATTCAATAACTCCGCACACGCTAATAATGGCAGAAGGCGGCCACCGCCGTCGTCAGGTTTCTCTCAGGTCCCTGAAGGCAGAAGAGTGCTCACCACATCGTCAACTGAGCCTCAATTGGCCATGAATTCTCAGGGCCGCAAGGAACAGGATCCAGCGGATACCCGGACTAAATCCTTGTCCAGCACGTCAATGAAATATAACAGTTCCTCTGGCTCAAATCACATGGGTGCTAATCAGGGGCAGAGATCAGTTTCCGCTAGTAATGCCTCTTTCTCATTATCGTCAAAATCACGTTCATTCAGTTCGTTGGGTAAGTTGTCTTCGTTGTCCATGAAGAAATTCTCCAGCTCGTCTTCTTTACAGAAAGCGGACCGCGTGGTGTCGACCTCAACGTTGGCTTCCCAGAAGACTTTGACATCGCATTCAAGAAAGCCCGTGGTTTATCCTGCAATTCTTTCAAGGGTCGCAAGAACATTCAAAGAACATATGGTTTTGACCATCAACATGAAAGACGGCTTGGAATACCATGATACATTTACAGGAAAGAATGCTGTCGATGTCCTTTGTAATATTATCCGCACAAATGACAGAAATTTGGCTTTGTTGTTGGGTCGTTCGCTTGATGCTCAGAAGTTTTTCCATGATGTCACCTATAATCACAGATTGAGGGATTCGAAGAATGAAGTCTACACTTTCAGTCGTGTGTATAGTGAGGTAGATTACTACCATGAGGATGGAACTAACAGCAACAATAATTCCAACAGAGGTTCTTATGTGGGTAATCAAGTTCAAAGTGCCACGCAACCTATTGGTTCCACACCTCCTTACCCAACTTCTAATCTTCCTCCAAGTGTTCCTGGGAGTCCCATTGAAGGTTTTACAGGAAGTTTTACCAGTCTCAATAAGGCAGGTGAAGAAGAGGCCCCTGCTATCGGTTTGAACGGTGTTTTTACTATTTTGACAGATTGTTACTCTCCAACATGTACTAGAAACCGCTTGTGTTATTCTATTGCATGTCCACGTCGTTTGGAACAACAAGCAAGACTCAATTTAAAGCCTAGAGGTGGATTGAAGAGAGCTGTCTCTAAGCTTTCATTGCATGATAATGAGCCTGCTCAAGCAAAAACATTGTGGTACGAAACTGTTGATCAATCTGTTCTTGATAAGCTTGATAAACAGGAGAAAATGAGACAAGAGTTGATTTACGAGCTTATTTATACTGAGAGGGACTACTTGAAAGATTTGGAGTTTATGACAGACTTTTACATCATGCCTTTGAGGAACCCAGCTAATAATATTATTCCCGACAGAGAAAGAGATGCGTTCATTAGAACAGTTTTTGGAGGCGTCAACAGTTTGCTCAGACTTTCAAGAAGTTTGAGCGAAGCTTTGACTTTACGTCAGCAATCTCAAAAGCCCGTGATTGAGACTATAGGAGATGTCTTTCTTCAATATGTGGGGAATTTTGATCCATTTATGGAATACTCTGGTAACAAGGTATTCGCAAGTTACGAGCACGAGAGACAGCAACAGGTTAATTTCAAATATGCTCGTTTCTTGGAGTCTATTGAAAAGAGGCCAGAGTCAAGAAAGCAGGACTTGTCTTCATTCTTAATCAAAGGAGTTCAAAGACCAGCAAGATATCAATTGTTATTGGGAGGAATCTTGAAGAACACTAAAGAGAGCTCTCCAGACTATAAGAATCTTGTCCAAGCTAAGGAGGAGATTCAAAAAGTTTTGGCGAAAATCAATATTCAGACTGGAGAGAGTACTGACCGTTATAAGGTCATGGTTTTGCATAAGCTCTTGGGAAGACAGACTTTGGAAGAGCGGTACAACTTCAAGTTAACATACAACAACAGAATCATCTACCAAGTCACATTGAGCAGAAAGAGGGATAACGAGAAGATCGATTTATATCTATTCGAGCACGCATTATTGTTGGTAAAGCACAAGGTTCAAAACAAGCGAGAGGTTTACAAGGTGTTTGAGAGACCAGTTTACTTGCCATTGTTGTTCATGAACAGCGGGTATGAGACCCCAACTTTCAAGACCATTCTCAATTCCAGAGAAGAGTGCTCGATTGTTTCCGATCTGAGCACCAGAAGCAGACCTGAAGTGTCTGCTTATAATCCAGTGTCTTCAAACCAGCAGAAGTTCCAAATCAACTTTTTTGGATTGGGATCGAATTCGATGCATGTGTCTTTGTTTGCAGACGACTTATCGAGTCACAATCAATTATTGCTGCAGGTGCAGACACAACAGAAGAAGTTGATCGAGAAGCATGATATCTTCTCTTTAAGTAAGTATGAGACCAGAAGGTTTACCGGAAACAACAGAATCAACTGTGGTGTTCCATGTTACGGTGGAAAGAAATTACTTTACGGTACTGATTCCGGAGTTTGGGTTTCGACCGTGCGTTCCATCAGTATGACATCCAATGAAAAGATCTGTTCTGACCCTACATTGGTGATAAGCAAGTCATATGTGACGCAAATGGAAGTCTTAGTCGAATATTCCAAGTTATTGGTTTTGGCTGACAAAACATTGTATGAGTTTGACTTGTCTTGCACAGACTCCCTTGACCATGTTAAAAATACAAGAAGTGGAAAGATCATTTTGAACCATGTTTCTAGCTTCAAGACTGGTGTGTGTGTCGGAAGATTGCTAGTTTGCGCTGTCAAGTCAGGAAATGCAAGGGCCATCAGTATTGTTGAGCCCACAAATCCCTTTGACAATAAAAACAAAAACAAGAACAAGCGGTCTGAAGTTAAAGAGATCGTGTTCACGTCTGACCCCATCTCGATTTCATTCTTGAAGACTAAGTTGTGTATTGGATGCACCAAGGGATTTGAGATTGTTTCGCTTGAGGCTGGCAGAAAAGAGCCTATCTTGGACGAAGCTGACCCTTCTTTGGACTTTGCAACGCAACGTGAAAGCGTCACGCCATTGGCCATTCACCGCATTGACAAAAACTTCTTGTTGAGTTACAGTGAATTTTCGTTTTTGATCAACCAGAACGGATGGCGGACCAAACAGGATTGGAGAATCTTCTGGGAAGGTTCGCCCCAAAGCATTGCATTATTTTATCCTTATCTATTGGCGTTTGAGCCAGGCTTCATTGAAATTCGTGACCTTGAGAGTACCGCATTAATCCGTGCTCTAGTTGGAGAGAACATTCGGTTCTTGCATTCGAACGAACACGAGGCACTCTATGTGTGTGACGAAAACGGTTACGATATTATTGTGTCGATTGACTTCTTGAATTTGAAGCCGAAGCCTGCCAAAAAATAGCGGAACCCGTAAGGGTCGATTTACATCCGCGAACAGTATGTACTTAATAAAACTCATTTGACAGCCCGGGAATTCCGGTGCCCCTGAGGGAATTACAAATAAATCCGGTTGTTATAAGCAAACATTACCGAGATGATAGAAAACAGAGGCTGAGGTATGTACGATGTCTTCACAATGCATTATGATGTCGTGTCTATGGTCAAGATCAATGCGACCCTAAATAAGCGGAGAATTCGGATATAGTTGCATGTGACAGGCCGTTTAATGTGCACTCCGGCGCGCTCAGCAAGAGAATACTTGGACAAACTTCACAAAGAATATTTTCTTTAAGCAACATGGACTCCATCTTCAAGTCTACTGAGCCACTCTTCCAGGTGAGCGTCCCGTCTGTGGAACGCCCCTTCGGTATTTATTTGTGGCCACTTTTCTCTGCTGTCTTTGAGAAGATAATTGGTTACCCAGCCGAAGAGTTTGAGTTCGTCAACGGCAAGACCTTCTTGGCCAACGGCAGACATGCCCTTAGCATCATTGCTGTTTACTATGTAGTGATTTTTGGTGGGCGTGCCCTCTCGAACGCCGTGAATGCCCCAGCCTTGAAGTTGAACTTTTTGTTCCAGCTTCACAACTTGGGGTTGACCTTGGCTTCATTGATTCTCTTGCTCTTGTTGGTGGAGCAGTTGGTTCCTATCTTGTACCACCACGGTTTGTTCTATGCCATCTGTGACAAAAAGGCATTTGCTCCTAAGTTGGTGACATTGTACTATTTGAACTACTTGACCAAGTATTGGGAGTTAATCGACACTGTTTTCTTGGTCTTGAAGAAGAAGAAGTTGTTGTTTTTGCATGTTTACCATCACGGCGCCACTGCACTCTTGTGCTACACACAGTTGACCGGTAACACTTCTGTTGAGTGGGTTCCAATTGGATTGAACTTGGCCGTGCACGTTGTCATGTACTGGTACTACTTCTTGAGTGCCCGTGGTATCCGTGTGTGGTGGAAGGAGTGGGTGACAAGATTCCAGATCATTCAGTTCGTGTTGGACTTGATCTTCGTGTACTTTGCAACCTACACCCACTATGCTTATGCGTACTTCCCATCGCTCCCACGTATGGGCGACTGTTACGGAAGTGAGCTTGCAGCTTTCTATGGATACTTAATTTTGTCGTCATACTTGTTGTTGTTCATCTCATTCTACATCAAGGTATACAAAACTGCTGGCAAGAAGTCAGCTAAGAAGGCTGAAGGCGTAAGTGTTGGCCAAGCCACAGGAGCAGAGGTTGCAGGAAGCAAGGCCCGTTCCAGAAAGGCTTAAAGACAAGTAGGAGGAGATAATTAGCTAATTGAGGGCGTGATTTGGCTGAGGCCATATTTTAGAGAGCGTTCAAATACAAGTGGTAATGATGACATGTAGGAAAGTATCCAGTATATGGAGAAATAAGTATCTGCAGAAGAGCAAATGTTACGATGGGCTTCGTGCAGGAGTCTTGATGAATAGGAGAAGCAATGAATGGAAGCAAAAAGATGGATAGGAATTACTGAAGGAAACTTCCGGAGGATGGTTTTTGAGGGGCAGTCACCAATGTCTACAGAAACTCAAAAAATCAAGAAAGTCCTGGGATCCCATGATACTTCCAAATTAAAGTTGGGGCGGAAGCTGCGGCTCCTAGATGAATGTTTTTTGCGCATCATTTGACACCTGGAGCAATCGCGAAATCAAGAATACTAAAGTGCGATCGTCGCAGTGCACACAGCCCAAGAAACGGCCGCACAAACCAGCCGTGCGAAATTCCAGACCACACCAAGACCTATGGCCAAGGCGACAAGAATCCACGACAAGCAAGCAAAAAACCAAAATAAGAAAACCAAGCGAATCACGAAAACAAAATTTAGCCGCCATTCCAATCCCATATTCACAAGACTGAATGAACCCAGATAATTTAACAATTGCACTCTCCTCTAGATCGTTTCGCACAATGTCGGTTCAATCGTAGTGCCGTCTACCGATGGCCTGGTTCCATGGAGAGCGAGGCCCCAAATTCGTGGGGCTTACACTCCACCACCCCACCCCGTCCTGCCCTACCACAATACCCAAAATTTCAAGTAAGCTTCAAGCCCTTTTCCAACAAACACGGCCAGATATTCATTGCCGCCGTAATGCTTGTCGAAGTAGTCCTGATCCTGATGATTCCAATTCCGTGCTGGCGGTATTCCGTCGGAGTGTGCATCTCTGCCGTGCCCCAGTGCCCACTGCGCCCGCGCATACTCGGCTCGGGTGGGATCAAGCTCATCCCGTAGTTACCTCCGACACCTTACCACCGTGCGGGTTTTGAATATGCGGAGCCGGAGAAAAAAACGAACGCAATTGTCAGCGAGAAGCTAACTTTTTTTTTTGGATAAAGGATTTTTTTTTTCCTCAAACTTCCATTTGCTTCTATATCTCTTCGCTTCGCCGCCGCCACCTTCGTTTGGTCAGACATCGCCACTGAGCGTTAATGCCGCACCAGCCGTTGTCCCCGCCAACATAGGGGTTCCACGGAAAATCTCGGGGTGCGTATGGGCACGGTAGGGCTAAATCTGCCGAACATGTCAGCCGTCCGTTCCTGTAAATAGCTCTCACCGGAGGTGGCGGAACTGTCTACCGACGTTGTCTCTATCCGGTCGCTTATATATCAGGGCGCTGTCGTCGCATGGATGTACGAATAACTTTTTGAACAAATTGGTAGATAACAAAGACTAACAGGTTATTTAATCCATAAGGACAATCACATCATTTCTCCCTCCACAACTTACCATTAAGTTTATATCCTTTGCACCCAATAGCCGCCCTTCCGTTCATATCCACCATGGGCCACGATCTTGCTTGCCAGCTCCCTTCCATTAACCTGCTCTCGTTAGATCTTCCACTACCGAGACTCCAGTACTACCCTGTTTATTACGACCAGAATGTGCCTCGCCAGCCACTTCTGATAGGTGGCCTTGTGCACGCTGTCCATCCACTTGGAGTGTCTAGTGGGGTCGTAAATGCCGCGATGTCGCTGGCCCTGGGTTTAGTAGGACCTAGCTCAATTTCGCATGGGGGTCCAATCTCTGTTGGCGCATCACCCGCCACTATTGGTGGTGCATCATTCGTTGCCTCCCAAGCTGCGCAAGTGACCCCAGCGGCTCCAGTGGCGATGCTGGTGCCCATGGGTCACATGTCGGCCATTGCCCAGGTTTCTGCTCCAGTCGCACTTCCTAATGTCAAACGTGAGGTGCCTACCATTGTTGCTCCGCGCGCACTGCCGGAGCCCACCAGTCGCGCGGCAGGGTTCTCTGGTCTTACATCATTGGCGGTGGCTGCGGCTGCCAACGACTCATTGGTGCCCCCGCACCAATATCTTCAAAATCACAGCCGCAGTCACAGCCCCAACCACGCCATCACTCAGGATACCACCAAACCTCAAAACCAGACCCATAGCCCAGACCATCACAGCTCTTATCACAAGCATGTCCATCATTCTGATCCTGAGACGAAAAACATCTCCAACTCGGTATCAGCCGCATCCAGCGCAGTGTCGCTGCCCTCTACATCTGCGCTGTCGCTTGATCTTGCGGGACATGAACTGGCTCCAAAGGGACACTCAGCCGCGCTGTCTACACCCACCAGCCCCAAGTCGCCCGAGAAGGACTGGAAACCCCGCAAAAAGCGTCAGTGCCCGGAGTGCCATCTTTACTTCTCCAATTTGGCCACTCACAAGTCTACTCATTTGAAGCCAACATCTCGTCCTCATGTGTGCAAGTTGTGCCACCGGGGCTTTGCAAGACCCAACGACTTGTTCCGCCACTTTAAGTGCCACTGGAAGGAGATTGGTGCCGATAATGGCCAATTCCGCTGTCCTTTCAAGAGCGGACCCCACGGCGACCACTGCTGCCATACGCTGGGAATCTTCTCACGGTGCGACACTTACAAGAACCATTTAAAAGCCATTCACTTCCAATACCCTAGCGGAACCAAGAAGAGCCAAAGGAACCAAGTTCCTGGCAACTGTCGCTTATGCCATGCTCAGTTCCGCAATGTGGACGAGTGGATAGCCACCCATATCGATGCTCACCAGTGTCCATATGGCATGAAATAACTGCATTATGTATCATGTCTTACGATTAAAGTTGTAGAATTTTTGGTGGGCTTGCTACATCCTATTGAACTGTCATTCAGTTGATAAGGCCCTTGTTCCTTTCCACTTAAGTTTCAATTGTAATTATCTTCGTTTATTGTGCTTTCTAATTTCCCTCCGAAAACCCTTCAATGTCTCGGTGCGGGGCACCTTTTTTCTATGTACCGCACCTCGTATAAACCTATCAATTGACTTGCTGCTTACTTGTCACAAATGTTCCGAAGTTTCCGAAAGTCAAGAACCCGCCAACCTAACACCATTATGAGCTTACGAATAATTAACCGTAAACCACAACTCATGATGGTCTCCCTGTTTACTCCAAGATTAATTCCGCCCATCCGTGAAGTCCGTGCGAACGAAATAAGCTTTTGAACATTAATAATACTATACGATATACAATACCATATCCATTTTGGGTGACATGGGGATAACAGCTGAAGGGGAAATACCAAAATCCTAATCCTACTAACGTCGCTGGCCCCCGATTTTTTGGGTATTCTTACTAATCAATTACTTATCGGTTGGACTGACAGAAGCCGCGGGAAGAACCCACAAATTATTTGACTAACGGTTATCGGCCCATTTTCAAGGTTTGGCCCGAAGGCCGGAAGTCAATGGGACTAGTGTCCTAGTGTCTAAAAGGGAGTTTTTGTTGGACCAAGCTCTTTGAATCGAATGCATCCTTCAAATTGTGGGGTCCAATTTGTCAGAGGGACTGTTATTTTTGACAAGTTAGTCTGTTTTAAATCCGAGCCGATGCCGATGATTTTTTCCTCCGGATATTGTAATCTCCGTCGGTCAGAAATTCCTATAGTCGAAGGCATTTTTGTAAAAGGATGTAATTTCTCATATTGAAAATAATTTTTGGAATTTCGGATATCAACATTACGTTTCATTGATATCTTTCTATTTATGTCGATACGTGTCCATTTCTGTCCCTTTTCGATTTTTGATTGTCTACCTCGGCTCATTCAACTACATTATTTTCCGTCTTCTAACTCATTCGCACTGCTCTACCACTATCTTCTAATGTCGATCTCCAAACTAATAAAGGTGATTGCTGCCATTTTTGCAGTGTCCACTTATAAAACCCTCCCCTTTGCATATTTGCTCCGCTTCCACTATCAGGTGTTTGCTCATTTGGTTAGAAAAAGACCTCAATACCTCAAGACTAAGCAAAATACCTTCGGTGTGGGAAATCACAAGTTGGACATCTTCCGTGCCGTCAAATACTCCACCTATGCCTCGCCCTTAGAGATAGATATGTACTTGCACAAGTCCAACTCCACGTACTTGTTGGACTTGGACATTGCCAGAAGCAAGATGGTGCTCGTGGTTTTCCAGAAGTTGTTCATGCGGTACTGGGGAAACGAAAACGGTGAGTTCAAGAGAAAGTCTATCAGAAATTCTCCTTTCATTCCCGTTGGAACCGTGCAATGTGTGTTCCGCAAGGAGATTTTCGTGTTTGAACGTTACGATATTGTTTCCAGTGTGATGGCCTGGGACAATAAGTGGTTGTATGTGTTACTGAAGTTCGTGGCATCCGACGGAAGAGTGTGTTGCATTTGCGTGACAAAGTACGTGTTCAAAAAGAAGGGTAGAATCACCATGAGACCTCGTGAATACATTGAGGAGATGGGCTTATACAATGAAGATGTGGAAAAGATCAACGAACAGAATTACAAGTTGATAGACCACCTTGAGACATCCGACGGCTTGGAGGAGTTGGCCGCAAGAATGACTCCTTAGATTAAACATTAGAGAAACCTTCAACGGTAGCTACACTGGTAAACTAACACTAATATATTAGAGAAATATTACGCAAGACCGAATCCTTCGTGGCCCTCTGTAATGGCAAGAAGTAACGATCCACGAAGCGTCTCATACGAGTCGTATGCGGGGAGATCCACTTGGTTGAAACAAGTATGCGAGGAAGGCAACCGTTCCGTGCTGCCATAGTCTCGATGAATGCTAAACTTGCAACCTCCATTGGCTCCACGCAACTCTTTGAATCCATTAAGTGGAACCTTCGAAGTTCCCGTGGCAAACTGGAGAAGTTTGGCCCGTTCTTCATTGTCAAAAGACTTCACTGCCCTCCAGAACCATTGGATTTGCTCAGAGGACGGAGAATAGTTAACGTATGTGGTATTGTTTTGCCAATCATTCACATCAATATCTGGTAACCCACTGATTAACAACTCAAGCTCTTGCTCATCGAATATTGCAATCAAATCTCGGGGAATGATCTCATGGAATCCGGCAATGAAATTGTTCATCTGCTCAATCACCGAGGTCTGCAATCTATACTCAACAACCAAACGCACATACTCTTGCTTGTTGGCTTCTGTCACTGGAATGTTGCGTCCATCTGGAACAAGATCGATAATCTTGTGCTCGCCGTAGTCGTCAGTTTCGACGGAAAAATCTTCGGTAATGATGTCGGTGATATCGTTTTCAAGCATCCACATCAAAGACTTGAAATACTCCAAATCAAGATTTTCCATATCTTTAAGAGATACGGGACGATCCAAAATTTTCTTGTAGACGGCTCTACTGAAATGACAATCCAAGAAGCAATCATCAAAGATAGCCTTACCAATTATCCTTCCAATGAATTTGAAGAAACTTAGATGCTCTGGGTTAATGTAGGAAGTTCGGTTCGGATGGAATGTAGTCTCATCACTAGCAACAGCCGTGAACAATGCATAGTCTGGGTTGAACATCTGTCTGGATAAAACTTGATACCATTCTCTTGTAACACCACCAGCATCAATTCCGGCTTCTCCTTTGAAATTAACTTCCAAGCGGGAGTTTCGGAATTCCTCAACGGATTTAAAGAACAATGACCGGTACGAATCGAGGAACACTTGGTCACGGCGGACGTTAATGGTCAATTTGTTGTTGCTGATGTTTTGTTCATGCAACTGACGGTCAAAATAGTTCTTCTTGTTGTCAAACTCCAAAACCTTTGGATTCCTAACCAACATACTAAAAGGACCACTCATCAAGTTTGGATTGGACCTTACCATCAGATTCAATATCTTCTTATGCTCATCTGTAAATGAAAAGAATAAACTCTCAATTGGCTCTTTGGTGAAATCAATTTTCTTTGCCTCATATTTCATGACATCCTTGATCTTGAGTTCTTTCACTCGACTGTGTTTGCAAACAACCATAAGGGCCTCAATTAGTGGAAGCAAGGCAGTTGCCACAGTCAACAAGTTGGAATTCTCTTCCAAGACTCTTAAGCAATCACTGAGTGCATCCCAGAGCATTCCAAGTTTGAGATGCTTGTATAATCCTCTAAGCTCATCGATGTCTTTCAGATTCTCAGCGATTTGTTTGTTCCTACTTTCAAACATGTAGTCCAAGGCCGTCAAGATTCTAAGTAGCTTAGATTGATCTGAACTTGCCGCAGTGAACTTGCTTATTTCCTTGTTATTATCACTCAAATCGATGATATCGTCCAACCTAGCCGTCAAACTCTTCAAATCTTTGATGATTTTGTCACCCAATTCCGTTGCTCTCCCCGATAATTCATCTGAAAGTACTTTCTGAGCATTTTCCAATAATGAAAGATGCTGCATAGCGCTGATGGTTCTTCTGAACGTGGTATTAGCACATTCATTGGATGTGAGGATACGAACCATTAACCTCATATTCATATCAGGGATAAAGTTGGTATCAAATGACGTTGGGTGCTGCTTTGTGGTATCACGGAGGAGCAATAAAGGTCTGGTTGCGAAATGCAAAACATTGGCTAGCAAGTCAACGAAGAAGTGTTCCAGATTAAGTAGCGGGTTATTCAAAAGATTAAGCAAAAGATTAATAGGATATCTTTCTTCAAGTGACGTTTGTGCCTTCAACTTATTCTTGCGTTGATTCTTCTTCATAATGAAAGCATTTTCATGGTCAGTCAAAAAGTAAAACCGTAAAGCACTGTTCTTTTCAAGGAGATAATAGACAGCTTCAATAATTTGCACTCCGATGATAACCGGGGTAGCTCCGACAGGAAAGGTATTGTTGACGTCAATCTGCTGTGGTTTCACATTGAGAGCCCTAGCTGAAACTTGGCCAAACATCTTCTCCAAGGATTTTTGACTGTGGAGCCCATCATAAAGAATAGCAATAAGTAATCCCATTACATCAGTTCTTGTAGCCCTATTATTGCACAATTGCAAAAGAGTCAGGTAAATCTGACTCCTTTGATTGACCGCTCTTGGGGCAAACAACAACCTCACCAACCCGGACACACCAGCCCTATCGATTAATGGAGAACCGAACACTTTCTTTTTTGTCTTATTTGCTTCTGGTTCAATTGGAGTTTCAGCAGGATGTTCCATAGATGCATCCAGCATATGGCCCTCCTCATCGTAATCATCCTCTTCTTCTTCACGATCCTCATCGAAAAAGTCTCCATAACGGAACTCAGAGTTAGAGGAGAAACGGCGAGTCATTGACTCCAGCTGCAAAATTTCATCTCTGATGGAGTCAGGCAAAGCCTCAAGGAAGTCAGGATCAATTTCACGGATTTCGCTATCGTTGATAGATGCGTTTGCTCTGCGTTCTCGAACATGTTGGGTAAATACTTCTTGACGCATATCTTCAGGCAATGCTTCAAAAAATTCTGGATCAATGTCGGTTCCGCTGATATCAACTTCACGATCACCAATCCAAAGCATGACCGGCTCACGCTGTGGTGCAGGGTTGTTCTCTTGCTCGAGCTCTCTCTGCGTGGCTTCCTCATCACGCTTCCTCTTCAATTCTTCCTTCCGTTTTCTTGCTTTTTCTTGACGTTCTTTGTTGATCCGTTCCTTCTCTTCAACTTTCTTCAAGTAGATTTGATAGCTATCACCTGAGATGTTTTCAATAATCTTGGTTCCGACTGCTTCAAGGAATTTTGATTGAAAACTTTGGTAAAAAATCGAGAAGGCTTCTTCCCATCTCTCGCTCGTTGATCTCATGTACATGTTGTCAAACGAATTCTTCATCGAGAACCCATTTCTGTTATTGAGAATAACTTGAAAAGCATTATCAAAACGAGGCAAGAAACTACCACCCGATCTTGGATTGACAATCAGGAAAGATGGGCGGTTATTACCATTTCCGCGAAGTTGAGCGAGATCAGCTAGAAGTGAGCCCGAAACTGGCAGAGTACGGAAAACGTCAAAGAAAGAAGTTACAAACTCTCTAGTAGTTCTTGAATTTGGATCTTCCCCAATGACCTCATCATCCATATCAACTTCGAAGTTACTTTCATCCTCAGTAGGAACTGATTCGTTCTCAGAGAGGTAATCCATTTGCGAAACATCATCTTGGCCATCTGCATATCGGTCATGTAGTCTAGACAAGCGATCATCACGGCTTCCCTCTTCTTCATCAGCGAAGGCTTCCAACCACTCATCCAATTCGGCGTCATTATATTCTTCCTCATCATCTTCCATTTCTTCCTCCTCATCAAGGAGTTCATCATCGCTTACTTCTTCATCATCAAATCCGTAGAAGTCCGATAATTCTTCGTCGCTTTCAGATTCAGATTCATTTCCGGAATGTATTTCAAGCTCATCGATGATTTCAATGTCGTTTGCGCTATCTTCACTATCGTAACCTTCAAGATGTCTTTCTATGTCTTCTTCCATTTCGTCATCCTCAAGATCTGAATCAATTTCTGAATCACCAGACAATCCACTGTTTTCCGACTCATTCTCTGAAAGATCAGAGCCTGAAAGCATTTCATGAAGTGGGCCCTCTTCATCGTAGTAGTTCTCCTCATCTTCGGTATCAAGGTCCACATCATACATTCCCAAGGTAGAATTTCTGAATAAATCAGGAATTTCTTCCTTGTCGTCGACGTCATCCATGTCATCTTCATCCTTCTCGGTAGGACTATTCGATTCGAAAATATCGGCAAAAGCTAATTTAATCTTTGCCAAACTTGCCAATGGCTTAAGACCTTCTTTAATTACCCGCTGAACCTGAGGAAAGTTCAAATCTAATTCAGCAATAACTGACGAAATCTGACATGGCAACTGATTGTCAATAAATGCAGAGGCGAAATAGAACTGATCCACCTTTGTAGCATTCTTACTCAATAAGGGATAGCCAACTTCTTTGAACTTATTAGAGAGAAGGCACCCGCATAAATCAAATAAGTCATGAAGTTTGCTGTATGAAGTTACTGTCTTCGTTACTGTCGACAGGGTTGTTTTTAGGATCTTAGAAATGATTCCCACCAAGAATTTCCTGACGATAGCCATATCTGCATCTTCCTTTTTGGGATCAGGCTCCTCATCACTTGGCAAAACAGGGGTCGATACAAGTGCAAGCAAAGCAATTTTCGAAAGTGAAGATACAGTTTCCCTTCTATCGTATTCAGATGGAGACGAATCAACGAAAAGTTGACTTGGAATCAACTGATGGATAAAGAAGTTCAAAGATGTAGAACGAGGCTTGTTCTTGTCTTCCACTATATTCTTCTTTGAAAAGGTAATAAATTCCAATTTTGCCTCTTTGTATGAGCCCAACAATTCAGTGAGTGCCTTTAACAACACGCAAATATGACCGAAAATTGGTGATTTAAAATGAATCTCCATTGATAAGTCCTTCTTTTTCTTGTTGGAACTCTCGTTTTTATCCTCAAGAATTGGCAGAGTAGCCCAGTCAGTCTTACTTAAAGACATCAATTGGGATAAGAGTAAATGGACTAGACCAGTAGGGAAGATTTCCAGAGTATAATTTGCATCCTTCATATCAACATCTTCATTTTGTTTGTTTTTCGTACTCTGATCAACAAGGAACACCACGTCGCCTGACTTGCCGTTGAAGTTGTGAAGACGAAGGAGCTTTGAAGCTGTTTCGATATACTGATTGGGATCACGGCTTACCAAATTTTTTGTCTCGTCCAACAACCTGGTTAATTCTTTTTTCTTTCCTGAATGCTTCGTCATCAGATGTACGATCTCGGCTGTCATGATCGTATCAACCAAAGATTTGTTCTCGAAACATGCCCTGTTTACCAAGATTAGAATGTTCTGAAGCATCATATAACCATGGTGATCTTTTGACTTGGTATAGACAGAAACCTTCAGAGTTATGGTTTCCAAAACAGAAGATGTGGCAACTTGAACCTTGTACTTGTCATCTTTGGCAAAAAGGTATAAGAAACGGCAGATTCCAATTGCAGCCTTAATGTTCTCTTTCGGATCGAATTTAGAAATAGCTTCCAAAATGGTAGTCTTTAATTCTTCAGTTACATTAAGGTTTGGAAAATAAGGTTTCACATCCTCCAATAAAGATGGTGGAGTTTGACTGAGAATAGGCTCAATCAAACTCAAACCAGCCATAAAGTAGTCGGTATCTGCTAACTCTGGCTTCAGTGAAAGTTCCTCAACAAAGAAATTTAGGAAAGAATCAAATGCTGCTTGTTTTTCATCATGAATCTTGCTTGGAGAGACAAAAGGATCATGGCAAAGTAGAACTTCAAGTAAAGAAATTAATCTTCTCAATCTCGAAATCTTTTTTTCAACATCTGATCCAGATAAGGACTTTATCTCAGCAAGTAAAGTATCATAGACTGTCTTATTGAGTCCTCTATCCTTCAAAGTTTGCGCAATTGATTTATCAACATCCTTAGTGAATGAGCACAACTTCAATATGGTCGAAGAGAATAATTGGTCACCTTCTCCACGCTTTATCGCAAGAAGCTGTTCCCGAGCGTCTGTATGCACCGGTTCATGTTTGAATTGAGGTAAGTCATCAACGGATGCAAGCTTTGCCAAACATTCTGGCCATTCGGGATCATCTTCAAAATCATCCAGATCCATCTCTGTCATCTTTGAAATAGATTTGGCACTCTTTAAGTAGCGGAGGGCGGCTTGTTTCTTGACTCCCAAATACTCCGTGAGATATTGAATCTGGTCTAAAGGAGGTGTCATGGCCATATGGTTAAGAGGATAAAAGTCAGACACCGGATCAAGAGCCCAGACTTGACGTACTAAAAATACAAGTTTCTCAGCAATAACAGATGGAAACAGTTCAAAGATCGAAAAGTCACCCGATGGAAGAAGCTTGGATTTGGATCCAAGTGTATTGACAATAAGGTTCATTATCTGGCAAGCCGCCTGCGAAGTGATTCCTTCAACTATGGCGGGATCATGTTCACAGTATTCTTTATCGTAGAAGAGGAATGTGAATGGAAGCTTGGTAACGAAACCATGTGTCAAGAACAAAGCAAGGAAATTCAAACACGTTTTCAAAAGGGAAAGTTTGACGGAGACAGGGGAATTTTTCACACTTTCTGTGTCCTTGAACTCGCTCAATTCTTTATATGGCACTTTGAGTAATTCGTTGAATGTACGAATCGAATGATCCACGATATCTTCAGCGATGTTGGTAGTGTAGAAAAAGTACAGGATTAGGGAAGTCGAATATACCTCTCTGCCCTTATCCTTACTCGTGGAGATGAATTTAATGGTATCAATTACAAGCAACTCATAGTTGTCTGCCTCTTCTGGTGCCAATTTCTTACCAAACTCCAACAAACCTTGAAGACCGGTAGCCAACCTTTTGGTGGAGACAACAGCAATCCTTCTCCATTCATCTGTGAAATAGTCCTGTCTCCTTTGCATGCAACTTCTCGAGATGCAGTTAAGGATGAATGCAGAGTTAAGTTGGAAACGGTACATGAGGAATCGCAACTGGAGAGTGTTGTTGAATTTTGCTGTTTTTGGAACATTATCCTTGTCCAACTTTGAATGCAAAGGGAGAACTTGGATGGGACAGTTGTTGGGAGGGATGTCCAAAACAGCGGCTGTGCCTGCTATTATAGAATCAGGCAACTTGAACCGGATGAAAATCTCCTCTGTAGTCGAACGGCCAAACAATCTTACCAAACGGTCAACAAAGTCTTCATTTCCTTCGAAGTAGTTTATGAATGCCAAGTATCGTTCATTGAACATGATGTTGGGCGTCAAGTAAATCTCTGTGATTGTAAAAAGTAAATTGGCGAGAACATTGAACTCCTTGAGCTTCTCATTAGCAGAGGTGATATTATCATCAAGTCTGGTGAAGTAAGAAGTTGACAGAGTGTCATTGATGAAAGCCAATGCGGTTTCAGATTGCAAGAGCTTATCAAGACTTTCGAGTATCTTAGGAAATCCGTAATTTCGATCTTCATCATCCAAGTACTTCAAGATCGACATGAAATTCATCATGCCATCAGTTGCCAGGTAATCAAAGGTTGCATTCTGTAAAGTAACAAAATTCTGAAATGAATGGAAGTCGATTTCTCGGATACAATCTTTTCCCCATTGACCACTGTCTTGGAGTAAACCACTCATAAAACTGAAAACGTTGTCAACAAGATTAGAGCCTTTGTTTCCTTCCCAATCATCGATTTCATCTTGGCCGACTTCGCTAATGAGGACCTCCTCATCCGCACTTTTGTAAAAGTTTCCATGCTCTTCAGACACATAGAAATGTATTGGTCTTATATGCTGGTTGGCAAAACTTGGGAACTCCTGAATAAGCTTCTTTAATTCAAACATGATCACCGGACGCAAACTAGGATAATGCCTACCTAGCTCGTCCATTGAGCATCCAATATTGGTACTCATATCTGCGCGCATTAATTCTTGGGCGTAGTCAACGTTGTAAAAAGATTTGAAATAAACACCGATAGCATTCGATTCTGTGACACTTTTCAATCCTTCCTTATTTAAGGAAATAGCACCCAAGACTTCGAGAAGAGACATCAATAATTCAGGAGATGGCATGAAGAGGTTCTCATAATTGGATAAAATAGTTTCAATGACATTAGCCTCGCGCAAAATTGAAAATGCAGTTGGCTCGTTATGAATGATGTACAATACAGCATCCAAAGTTGATGCAAGTACGAATGGGCCAAATTTTGATGGGTTCATGATGATCTTGTTGAAACTAGTCAAAATGGAGGAGTCGAATAGATTTCTTAAACGATCGCCAGCTTCTGACTGAACAAGATGAGAAACAAGCTTTAGTAAATTTCTGGTATAGTTTGCCTGTCTCAAGGTGATTGTGTAGTAAACAATGACGTCTTTTGGTGGACCTCCACCGAATCCAGGATTGTCTAATGCAAACTGAACCTCGTAGTTTATAGTGTCAATGAGCATCAGAAAACCGTTGTTATTTGCGAACTCTGAAATCAACTCCGGGGATGTGGTGAGGAAAATGGCAATAGTATTAACAGCTGCAGAACATGTCCACCTGAATTTGGTGTGAACGTTGAGGAAAGACATCAATTCATTCAACATTCCTCCTGAAGCTAGTCTTGGAGTCAATTGTTTGGAGTCCACAAAGTTTCCCAAGAGCGTAAAGAAGCTGAGATAACCTTTCTCGTAGCAGTTGTCGTCCTCATTTCTAATCTTCTTATTGATATGTCTCAATAGCTGATAGATCATACCATGGCTGACATTGGCACCCAAATGACGGATAAGTTCAGTATTCCAGAAGCGCCTCATGGAAATTGATTCAAGTGCCTTCACAGCCGCGTAGAAGATATCATTAGTGACAAGATGTGAATACTCTGGCGAAATGACATCAACCAAGAAACTCAAAGTGTAAGGATCAGCCTCAAACAAAAGGGAGGAAGTGTATTCCGTGGAGCAGACAGAGGACACGAATGCAATTGCGCAGCACTTGATTCGAAGAAGCTTAGCACGTAATCTTAAGGACTCATACAGTCTGGTGTTGAAAGCTTTTGCATTCATGGCTGACAAAGAGAAAGAGAGCAATGTCTCCTGGGGCAAAACTTCATTCGCCTTGTCGTATATCTGCTCCAAGGTCATTTTTCTCACTTGCTCTTCGTTCAAATGGAATGTGAGCAAGCCTTCGGACTGAGATGATGCGTCCTTCTTTTTGTCCTTCGATTTGGGTTCTGCTTTAGATGCCTTATAATATTGGAACAGAATCGCCTTCCATTTAGAAGGATACTTCTTCTTATGATCGAGTGTATCCACTAGACTGTACTGGTCATCCTTCTCGTCTTTCTGTGAGTCATTTGATGCTTCGCTTTGTGACTTCTTCTGTAGAAAACTGGAAGGAATTGGGGGTGGAAACGCTTTGGCAACGTCCAAGGCCTTTGTTCTTACCGCCTTGGGCACAGCAAACCGCTTGCTCTGACTGGAGAGCACAAAACGTTCTCCAAGAAAGACAGCCACCTCAAACGCGGCCAATTTCACGTCTACAGTGGCTGATTCGAGTAATTGATAGATACGCTCAGAGCTAGAGTAGATGCTGCGGTTCTTGCAATGATCCAAGAGCATGGCTGTGAATTGTAAGCAAGCAACCAAAAGCTCACAGTCTTCCGAAGCAATTTCCCGGAGCTTACGCAGATCTTGGTCCAAGCCGTATTTGGCAATTTGCTTAGCGAAGATATCATCAAACAAATTTAAAACCCGGATCCATACGAACAAATCACCCGTGGGTTTTTCCCATCTCATATTATCCTGGAGTTTGCGGGCCAAAAGCGACTGGTCCACCGAGCAAATCTCGTCGATCAACGGTAAGAGAGGTTTCTCACGCTCAAGTTTGTTCAATTTGCTTCTTTTGGACACAATCATGGTTTTTTGACGATGGTCTTGGTTTTTTGGTCTTCAAAGTCAACTTCTCACCTGATGTAATGATTCTAAGAGCAGGAGGGGAGAAGGCAGCAAAGTAGAACAATCAGATGAAGCAGCGAAAAGCAATAGCCAATTGTTGTACACAAATAAGTTTTAGCAACTGGAAATATCGAATACTTGCTGGGGCACTAAAAGAGTGATTGAAGGAGGGTAAATGGGAGGCAGAGGTGTGGGGGTTTATGTGTAGAATCCTACAAATTAAGTGAGAAGACTAAAACTCTAGAACATCAGAGAACTTGAGGTGCGAGACCATCTGTCGAGGATTTAATATAGTTCGTTTTGCTTGATATTTACTGACTTGCTGCGTCTGGATTACTTAGTTCGCTTCATCTTCCTTTCATTTTTGTACCACATATACCTATCCTATTCCTTTTTATGCATCATGTCTACAGTCAAAAGCAAAAAGTCCATGCTCCCGCCCATCAACTTGATTTTCAAGTACTTACAGCAACAGTCGGTGGTTACGATATGGCTATACGAACAGACACAGCTGAGAATCCAGGGCAAAGTACGTGGATTCGATGAGTTCATGAACATCGTGGTGGATGAAGCCGTGGAAGTGTCGACGAAGGACGGGTCTAAGGAAGAATTGGGCCGTATTCTCTTAAAGGGTGACAACATCACCCTCATTTCCAGTTTGGATGTATAGTTGTGTATTACCTGAATACTATTTGATAGAAGTTCTCTTTGACTGTTTGAATGATATTAGTACCAAATCGCTGTCATTGTCATTGTAAGAATCCGTTTCACTTGTAACTTCAAATGTTTCGTTCCTTCCAACCTCACCGCTTCCATTATTATCCTTGTTATAGTTTGTATTGGTGTGACGTTTCCCATCACCTTTGTCCTTGATATTATCTCTGTCCACTTTGTCTCTATTTCGACTCTCCTCTTCGTTACATCGCCTATCACTATTTTCTGGCGTCGTTTTCTCTATCGACTCCTTGCTCAACTCGAAACTCACTCTCTTCTTCTTCTTGGGTGATTCGTCAAACTTTCCATGTCGTATTTTCATCCTTCTCTCTCGTTCTTCCTTCAGCACTGTCGACTTGTATAATTGGATCTGTTCCTGTCGAAGTAGATGATTTTCATCTTTTTGAAGACTAGACTTTGGCTTCGGCTCGACCTCCTGGTCAGGGCCAGGAGATGTCATGGTTAGTGATTGGCACTGTGTAGAGATGAGTGAGCATAGTTAAGACTTGAGTTGGTGATGACCAAGGTAATGAAGAATTAAGGGGGGTTGGGGCATGCTGATAGGCTAATTGCTGAAATTATATAATATCAGACAAATGGAATACTAAAATATTAAGGAAATTGCCAGGGCTGATAATATTTTGAGCATATATGAAGTTCTACGGAACTCTTGACATCTACAGTATCTATACGAAGCAGTAGAAATACTATTGTCCATAACGAGAACAAAATTTACCTTTCCCACCAATGAAAAAAACTATCCGAAGGCATGTGAGGATATCAGAATTGACAATTTTATGTTATGTATATTTTCCATACCCCCTACTTCTCCCTGACAGTTTCTTAACCTCATGCTACCAACCAAAAGTACATCCGTGCCCCACTATATAATACACTTCAACCTGTCACTTCATAAACATGATGATTCAAGCTAACCACGATACACCTCTTTTCACGAGGAATCGTTTACATTACAAGCCTCCGTCATTCCCCAGGATAGACCGACACGAAATTTTATATGACTTCTCCACCCAGAATGACTTCAATTCGAACCTGAACAACACTTCTGCATCGGCCGTTGTCACTTCCACAACTTCCACTTCATACACCTTGTTCATTGTTGCATTTCTCAAATCTTTATTTGATAGGATCAAAGTCATTCTAGCCACTAAGAGCAGCTCGAACTCTCAAGGTGCTGAGGACTCTCATCAAGAGGAACCACTACTACAAGAAGATAAATTTGGTACCTCAACCCCTCCCGAGGCACTTGATGTGTCTAGTTATGAGAAGTCTGAGTCGAAAGAACCTCGTTCAGTTAATATTCTCCCGTCGGACTTGAGCGTTATCTCCATCTCTGACTCTTCCCAGGACAACCTTTATCAATCTATCTTCCAGGTAGATTCAGATGAAGAACTCGATGGAGAGGGTCAGTATGGTACCAACTTGACCATAGACCACAAAGCTGGTCATTATAATGACTGGTCTGCGAGCACTTTTCGCCATGCAAATTATTCGTTTCTGCCAATCATTGACGATGTGTACTCAGACATTTTGAAGCCTCTAGACGAATATGATAAGATTGTTTCCAAATTCTATACACCATTCCGACCTGTTCCAAAAGCAAGGTATTCCGTGACCGACGCGGTGCTCTCTGCCATTCCTTCAAAACTACCTACCAACTTCCTAAAGAAAGAGAGAGAATCTATCCAAAACCTCATACATAAGGAGAGAACGACCCTCAGAGCTGTGGTTACACCGTTGACTCCCGATCAGCTTCAAATAGTTGAACTGTACTGGCGAGCAGGAAGGTCTTCCCAGCATATTGTGTCTGGCTACTCCATTGATATTACAACGAAAGATCTTCTGACACTCGCCGATCGCCAGTGGCTCAACGACAATGTTATCGATTTCTACTTGAACCTTGTCACTGAGCTGACTGAGCTGGTGTATTGTTGGACCACCCACTTTTTTACCACATTAAAAAAGAATGGCTATAAGGGTGTAGCTAGGTGGGCCAAGAGAAGGAAAATCAACGTTATGACAATGGATATGATCGTGGTACCTATTAATAGTATGAACACACATTGGTCAGTCGCGGTGATCGACAACCTCAACAAAACAATCAGCTACTTCGATAGTCTTTCGTCAGGTGGAAATTTGCATGCGGTGCAACTTCTAGATCAGTACATGCTGAATGAAGCCGAAAGATTAAATGTTCCTCCTCATAAATATGATCTTCAGCCTAGTATGAAGACACCTCAACAACAAAACGGATTTGACTGTGGAGTGTTTACGTGCACGGTATCAAAATACATTGCAAAGAAGGCACCTCTCCTGTTTAGTCAAAAAGATATGCATACCATAAGACGAAGGATGGCCTACGAGATAGTCCACAAGACTTTGCTACCAGAAGGAAACTTAAGTCCAAACTTATAGTCTGATATATACAATATACATTAGAAGCCAAACAATCCGGTCTTCTTTGGTTGGGAACTCATGTTCTGAATCTCCTTAACTTGCTGCTCGTAACCCAGAACCTTGTCGGTGGATGCAGAAATCTTTTTAGCCACATACTCCAATCTTTCCTTCATTAACTTGAGATCTGAGAGTCCACCTATCTTTGCAATTTCGTCTTCCAACTTAGCGATCTTTGCATTTTCCAACTTAATAAGTGCGTTGTAGAAATATGTCTCATAAACCTTGAACACTTTCTCGTCCGATACCAATTCCTCAAATGCAGCCTTATATAATGGTCTTCCAGTGGTAATGCTGCTAACAATACCTTTGTCTCTCTTTAACGCAATTAAATCGTTCTTCTCCAACACAGACAAGGTGGAAACTGTATCATAGCTAGACGTGAATAATGGGGATTTGACCAACTCACCGAACAGAATTGAGTCTTCCTTAGCTAAAACTCTCATCAAAGCCCAGATCTGTGCCGTGTTCCAAGTCACATCACTTCCTGCCGAAGGGTTTTCACTGATGTTCAAGAAAAAGGTTGTGATTTGTTCAGCAGCTTGGTGAATCATCTCCTTTAATGCATCGTTGGCACTCTCTCCTGACTTCACACGTCTCACAAACGCTTGTAAATCAAGCATTCTGCCTCCGATGGGCTCCAAGCATTCGTCAAGGTTGTAGATATTCTTCTCCGATTGGAGCTGCAGGCTCACGTATTGCCTGGCACTTGCCAGTGAGGCATCAGCCAAAGAAATGGACTTGAACACTTGGTTGGGGAGCGCAGCAGTCAAATGCAGTGTACTTCCTGAGTCCAGCGTGATGAAAATGACATGCGCAGTGTTGCTCTGGATAAGTTGACCAGCCCATTCAGCAAGTCCTTTATAGATAAAGTCGTTGCTGCTCTCGGCCTTTCTCAAAAAGTTGTTGATCACAATAACGGGCTTAGCCTCTGGATTCAGTTGCAAATAGTCATCTTCCTTGATGTCCACGAACTTATCGACTGAATCTCCAGAAGTCTTCTTCTGTTGCTGGTGTTCGTACTCACACTTGAAAGCGTCAAAATTGGCCAATGCAACCTTTCTGATGGCAACCAGTGTCAACAGAAGCATGTTCTTAAACTGGGTTTCCTTGGACTCACTGAAACCTGATTTTTGTCCAGTCAACCCCTGCAAACCCAAATCAACAAACGAGGATATTGAATTAGTCCAAGTGAAGAGTGGGAAGTACCCTAATTGGCTGGCCGTTGATTTCAAGAAGGCATTATCACTTCTAGATTTGATTAAAGTGTCACAGTCAATCTCGAGAACTCTTTTCAGGAATGCCTCGTTGAGGTGCAAGGCATGCTCCACAACAAATTCACGCTTACCAGAACCCTTTGGACCCTTGACAATAATGAAGGTGTTGGCGTTTTCACACACCCATAATTTCACCTGATTTGCCTTCTCTGTTCTTTCGGACCAGAACATGTCAGCGTCTAGATTCTCAAGTTCGGGTGAGTCCTTCTTTTTGCCTCTCAACAGACCAATGGAATCGTCAAGGAAGTGACGGCCGTCGTTGATGCTAGAGACCACTAATCTATAAGGAGTGTAGACTGCTTTCACGAACCAGTTATCCTTGTGGGCATCCAACGAGTACACATGTCTGATCTTGAACTCAATGAACTGTTCTCTAATAGGCTCGAAGATGAACACCGCAATAGTGGCCAAAAGAGCAAGGAGCACAGGTATTGCAATACGCTGATGATTAACAATGAAGTCCTTGATATGATTCACACTTTGTCTTGGAATGTACTGCAAGTGCAAGCTCGTTTTACCCTCGTTCAATACCATTCCCGTCAAACAGTTTTTAGCTCTGATACAGGCATCGGTAGTCTTGAATATAATTGTAGCATAAGGAGTCGACGACGAAATTGGAATTATATCAATAATGAGACCGTAACGTCTAAACAAAAGATACAATTCTTCTTCCGTCAACGGCATGCCATCGAACTTGACCTTCAATTGCGACGATGGGAATCTGCTCAAATCCTCGATCCATGGTGTACCTTTCACCCTATATGCCCTTGGATACGAACGAAAAAGTGTCAAGAGACCACCAGCAATCAGTTCATATGCGGCCTTGTTGTCCTGAATATTCTGCTCAATTGTCTCTGTGAGTTCTTTTAAGTTGGATGTTGGAGGGACAAGAAACTTGACAAAAGCACCACCATCTCTTCTGAAAGGCACGAATTCCTCGCATTTGGTACCCACGGGTAACGTTTTCTTGTCCGATTGGATCAACTTGTTGACCCTGTCCTTCAACTTGTCGTCATTGAACAGGTTGCGGAACTTCTTAAGGAACGAGAAATACCTAGAATAGCTCAACTTGGTCAACCATCTAGGATATACGTTGTCGATGAACATCAAAACTTCGGTCAGCTTCAGGTAGTCCATAACACCGGTTATTTCTGCAGACTGCTTGGAGTCATTAACATCGGTTTCACTCTTCAATTTCTCTACATCAGATTTGCCAGCATCAGTGGAATTGAATCGGACATTGAGGTTGGGGTAGTTAGCCCAGTGTGGAGCCAAAAGGCGTGAAGAACTGGACCGGAAGGCGTAACCCGAAAGTGCCAGTCTAGAAAACATGAAAGTACGCCAATAAGTTCAATTGATGGCAAGAGCAATACAAGGTTTATGGAGTGATTCCTTTATAGATTGCTACTACTTGTATGCAAGAGTGTCTCAGATCAATCAAGTCCAGCAGAAGCTGCCAGTTCCGCTCCCCTAGCGTGTCTAATTTCCTAGTGACACTGTAAGAGCAGAGCCCAATTGATGGTGAATATTCTTCTAGGCTTCGCTTTGAATCACCCTACCATCTGTGTCGGTAGGGGGATCTTCGAAGAAGCCAATACGTAACACACGGGTCTGCACGTGCACAGCCATATCCACCAGGTTGAGCCTGCTAGGTATGGCGGAACACATGTAGAGCGTGTCTAGGTTTATATTAGAGGCAGAAAGAAAAGAGTATGTAGAAAGTAAATTATCTGAGAAGTTTTTCGTGAAGATATAGTGTACATGCAGTATTGTAATTAGGGTTAGCTGTAGAGATGGAAATAGGCAGTTACGAGAAGGAAATTTGGTATGGATGGAGAAGAAATTTGAAGTTTTATAGACAATTGGATCTAATATAAAATTAAATGTCTGGCTAAAAAGAAGTTGGTTTCGTCTAATAAAGTAGTCTGTTGTGCACAGTATAGCAGTATTGAAGTTCACTTAGTCTTGAGACTCGAAAACTCTGTACCAAAATTATCAGGCAACATTTTGATGGTTCATTCTTACCTTTCTAAATAGCCAGCTTCACATAGCTTCCTTCTGTTATACCTTTTATACCTTCATTCGTGCTCCATATATACACATGAACTCATAACTAATCTAACGACTCTGCAGGGATGTCAAGCTGCTTAAAAAAATCACGGGTGCAAAGTGGACGGACCTTTGAGTCTAACACCTCTTCTGATTTCTTCTTACCATTCTTGTAGTTCTCCCGGATATACTCTTTCATGGAAGCGATTGCAGCCTCCCGACAAAGTTCACGGAGCTCCGATCCAGAGTAGCCCTCTGTGGCATTAACAACCGTCTCGAGATTGAAATCCTTGTCGAGATTGGCGTCGCGTAGAATCTTGTTGAGAATTGCCCTTCTCTGGTCCTTGTCTGGTTTTCCAATCGAGAATCTCTTGGGTAATCTTCTCATGAAGGCCAGATCAATATCTCTTTCACGGTTAGTGGCGCCCATCACCATAACGCGCCCATTAGAAACCAATCCATCCCATAATGTCATGAACTCGGCCTTCAACATGGCACTGACCTCGTGATCACTTGAAGATCTGTCTCTCAAGAATGAGTCAATCTCATCGATGAAAATGATGCACGGCTGCAACTTGTTGGCCAAAGAGAACACAGCATCTACAATCTTGTTGGACTCTCCGTACCATTTGTCCATGACAGTCAGCATCCGGATCAGGAGAAAATACGCATTGCTTTCCTTTGCGATGGCTTTGGCCAACATGGTCTTTCCACAGCCGGGAGGTCCATAGAATAATACACCTTTGGGACTCTGTACCAACGACAGATACGCAGAAAACAATTCCGGCTCTGTAAGCGGCAAAATGACAGCCTCATGCAACTCATCTATGATATCCAGAAGTCCACCAATATCATCAAAAGTGACTTTAATATCATCAGGAGAGATTAACGAGTTGAGCAAAGACTTCTCATATTCATTCAATACAATTCCCTTAAGACTGTCATTGTTGGCCTTGAGTTTTTTCAACACATTTGAGCTGTTTTTCTTCAGTTCCTTATTTCGGACCGAGTTGTCGATGGAATCATTAAGCAAGTGGTTGATCATGTAGTACATGGAGAGACCTGCTCCTGTGAGAAAGAAGAGATCTCCCAAGAGCTTGAAATTGAGTTTCATACCCCAGAGCTCTGGCTTCATGTTGTTGTTAATAAGTAGTTGCCAATAAGAAGTTTGGTGGTCAGAAGTTGCCTTTCTCACATGGTCCTTGCGGTGTACGGGTGTGTACCTACAGTTGCCAACTGTAGTAGGAAAGGACACCGTCAAAGAAGAGAATCAATAGACAAGATTCTGTTTGCTAGAACAAAAATCTATTGATATATTTGAGTGCTAAGAAGCTCTATGGCTCAACTACTGTTGCATTAATTTCGATAAGACTTTATGTAAATTTGAGGAGGTACGGGTGTCTCCACACATACACGATATTTGGAACTTTTGGCACCCATCTCATCTCACCATAATGGCTAGGTTTGATTCAGAAGAACCCCACGGAATTAGACTTCCGGGTCAGGTTTTGGACCAAATCCGATCCAAAGAGGAAAGTGGCGACTATAATGATGCCCGTTTTGGTACCAAAAGAAAAAAGTCCCAGAAGCCAGTTTCTAGAAAAGATAAGAGAAAGGAAGAGAGAAAACTCAAGAAACAAAAACGTCTGAACCACCAAGAGCCGCACAAGATTCAAAAATTTGAAACGAAGCAATCCAAGGCTCCAGGTAAAGGACCTTCCAATTCCAAAGCTATCAAAACCGATCCTTTGGCTGCTCTCGCTGCATTGAAGGCTAAGAAGAATAAAGAAACCAGTGAAGTGAGAACGGTGAAGGCAGACGAACTCGACGATCAGTTCTCGGATGAGTTCGATGACTTTGAGGATGAAGAGGTGGATGAAGATCCCTTGGAAAAATTGCGTGCTCTCAAGGCCAAAAAAAAGGGAAGTCTGGACGTTAGAATCGTGAAGGAAGATGATCTTGAAGATGACCTTGAAGATGACCTTGAAGATGATTTTGATCTAGGAGATGGTATTACAGTAAACTCAAACGACGACTCAAATGATGATTTTGGCGGGTTTGAATCTGAAGAAGAGGACGAAGAACAAGTGGAGGAGGACCCGATGGAGGCGCTCAGAAAGCTTAAGGCTGGCAAGAAACAGTCCAGTGAATTGCGAGTGGTAAAAGAAGATGATCTCGATGATGAAATGGATTCGGATGAATTTGATAACCTTGATGAGGAAGCTGACGAAGATCTTGTAGAAGAAGATGAAGATTTAGGTGATTTCGATGAGGATGACTTTGATGAACAAATTTCAGATCTTGAAGATGAACAAGAAGAGGACCCGCTCGCAAAACTCAGGGCCCTCAAACAAGCCAAGACTAGCAAGGCTAAGAAGGAGAAGGTCATTGAAGCCACATTTGTGGATCCTTTCGAAAACGACTTGGAATTCTATGCCAAACAGTTGGGTCTCAAAGATGGAAAGAAGTCCAAATTGGGTAAGACCGATGAAGATGACGTAGTGGGTGGCTTGCTTGATGGTCTTGACTTCGACTATCTCGACGGATCAGAGGAAGAGTCGGAGGGAGATTTCGGAAGTGAAGACTATGAACATGAACCGGATCATCCCAAAGAAAATCCTTTCGTTGCACCAGTTACTGAAGGCAAAGAGTCTGATGAGACTTCTGGAAGTCGATACATACCTCCAGCATTGAGAAGAAAGCTCGCTTTGGAGAAGTCGGAAGTTTCCGAAGAGACCCTCGCTCTCCAGAAATCTATTAAAGGACCCATCAATAAGTTATCTGAGACTAACGTTGGATCAATTGTTAATGAGATTAATGGCCTTTTTTTAAACAACCCAAGACAATCAGTTACTGAAAACTTGACATCCGTAATCTTGGACTCCGTCATCCAACAAGGAAGACTTTTGGACACTTTTGTCTACTTGCATGCTGTTCTTGTAGCAGCCATTTATCGTCTACAGGGCGTGGACTTCGGTGCCTATTTCGTACAAACTTTAATCGAAAAGTACGAGAAGCTCAAAGTTGAACCTTCCAAAATGAAGGAAACAATCAACATCATCTCGTTGTTGTCGTCTGTGTATGCATTTCAGCTTGTCTCTTCCAAACTATTATATGATATCATTAAGGCTCTTATCGATGATCTTTCTGAATCTAGTGCAGAGCTCTTATTGAAGATTATCAGAAACTCCGGAAACCAGATGCGATCTGATGATCCCACTGCACTTAAGGAGATTGTATTGCAAGTGACCAAGAAGTCTGCTTCTATGAATCAGAATGCGGTTACTACCAGAATGCAATTTCTAGTTGAAACTATTGGCTCGTTGAAGAACAATAAGCTCAAGGATGTAAACGAGTCCACACATCAATTGACCATTCGTTTGAGAAAGTTCTTAGGCACTTTTGTTTCGGGCAAGGCAATTGATCCCCTCCAAGTTAGTCTTGACGATATTCACAATGTTGAGACCAAAGGAAAATGGTGGCTCGTGGGTTCTGCTTGGAAAGGTGAAGACGGAGCTGCAAAGACTGAGTTGGTCAATACGGACGTTATGAACGACATTCTTGATAGCGCAGATGTCAACTGGATCGAGTTGGCTAGAGCACAGAGAATGAACACGGACATCAGAAGAGCCATCTTTATTTCAATCATGTCTGCCAATGACTACATTGACGCAGTCACGAAATTGGACAAATTGGCTTTAAGAAAATCTCAGGAGAGAGAAATTCCTCGTATTGTTATCCACTGTGCTGTTGTCGAGCCAGCTTGGAATCCATATTACGGAATCTTGGCTGCCAAGCTCTGCGACTCTCACTCATACAGAAAGACATTTCAGTTCATGCTCTGGGACTTGATCAAGGGTTTTGAGGGGTCTTCAGGTGATGATTCCGATGAAGAAGAAGATGTCTTCTCTGGATTTGACGACAATCAAGACGAAGACGACAAGCTCAAGAAAATCTTAAACTTGGGGAGATTCTATGGATACTTGTTTGCTGAAGGATCATTGGCTTTGCATGTTTTGCGTACTGTCAACTTTGTTGCAGCCTCTGCAGATAATAAGTTGTTCATGGAAGTGTTGTTTGTAACATTCCTTGATCAGATTGGAAAGAAGTCGCAGGTCAATGCTATCGGTGTTGGCTTGGTGGGAAAGAAGAAGATGTCAGAACAGAAGTTCGACGACAGAACCCTCATTGAGAGACTTCTCAAAGCGAAGGAGCAGCCAGCACTTCTCAAGGGAATCCAACACTTCATCAACAAAAGATTGAGAACCAGTGACTTCATCACTGGCAGAAAGCAAAGAAAGAGAATAGAGTGGGGAATTGGTGCCATGGGCGATATCATTGATGAATTTGTTAAGGAGTACGACTTTTAAACCGTATTGGGTATTTATGGACATGCTAGATATACACTATATACATAAAATAATTATTACAACAACTCGAGAATAGCCACCGACTCCACATGTTTGGTTTGTGGATAGAAGTCAAAGCCAGTGACACCTTTAAGCTTGTATTTTGCACTGGATCTTTGTTGGAATCTTTCCAAATCTGCCAAATCTCTGGCTTGCGTGAACGCATTGCAACTCACGTAAACTACGGCCTTAGGTTTGAAGTCTAAAATTTGTCTCATGAATTCTGGTGTTGATCCTTTCCTGGAAGGGTTCATGAGAAGAACACAGTCTTCACCTTTCACTCCTGATTTGAGAAACGTCTCGTCAGTGAACATGGCATCTGAATTACCATGTACAAACTCGATCTTGTCTGGAACATACAAACCGTTGATTTTAGCGTTGTGGTGAGCATAGTCAATGGCCCTTTTAGCGATTTCAATTCCAAAAACTTTTCCCTCCTCTGGGAGCGTCTTGGCTAGCGCAATCCCAAGAAATCCTGATCCGCAGTATGCATCGACCAAGTAATTGTACCCTCCGTTAACCTGAGAAAGTTGGTGTGTCAAGAAATCTAAGAACGTCAGCAAGATGGACCGATTGTTCTGGAAAAACTCATTAGCCTCAAACTGAAAAACGACGTCGTTTACTTGTTCTGTTATCACGTTCTTCCTGTTGGTAAGACACACGTTCTCAAACTCCCCAGTGTTGTGATCAATTCTCACACTGTCCCTCAAGATAAAGTTGGAGTTGATTCTTTTTGTTGGTTTTGTTTCGATGTACTGTTTCACATCTTCTTGAAATGTGCTCTTCACTTTTGGAAGCATCTTGTTAATGGACACTGCCGCAATTGGACAGTAATTCACATCCACCAACCGCTTCCCAGGGCTTACACTATCAAAGCCAACCGGAAGTGGAAGGTCCAGCAATTCAAGATGCTTATGCACAGACGAGTGTGGGGTAATTTTAGTCCTATAGGCATATTGCATTGGGGACTCCAAGATGTTGCCAAAGTTGGCGATGCTAGAAGTATCCAAATCGGGGTAAAAATAACGATATGCCCGCTGTATCACGTCACGTTTGAAATCTATCTGATCCTCGTATGTAAGCATTTGGAATTGGCATCCACTACACTCTTCGAAATGTTCACAGATCACCAACCGATCGTTTCTCTTGCTTGTTTTCCGGGATTTCCGAGAAACACTAATCAATTCTGCCTCAGCGTAATACTCGTGATGCCTTCTGAGTGTCACGTTGACGATATCACCAATGGTAGTCTTTGGCACCTTCACCACTGTCAATTCATCCCCATTGGTATCATTGTAAGAACTTCTTGGGATCAACCCGAGTCCATCACCTTCACTGGTGACCGAAGAGATCACCACATCTTTGACCTCGATATTTCCACTTGATCTAGTGAATAGAAAGTCATGTATGAGGCTTTCTGGGATTTTTACCTGACTTAGACTGACTGACCGCTGAGCAAGTGCTGTTTTAATGTCTAGATGGAGAATATGGTCACGAGACGTCTTGTCGACGGTTCCTCTTTTTGTCTTTCTTCTAAGAATGGATGAATAGGTGCTGTTGCCATACAGACGTGAAAAAGCTATGGGTAATCGGGACGGTAGGCGAGGTATCATTGGATTTGACTTTATGTAATGAGCTACATCGCGAATTAAGTGCGAGAGTATTGTAAGCAGCACTGCGCAGTGGAACCCAACTCTCGATAGGATTATCATGCAGAAGCAATAGCAGGTTGGCTAACATCCTGAGCCTCTTCGGGGTAATTTCTCAAGTCGAGACTGACAGTCTTGGAGCTATTTTCCCGTTGTTCTCTGTAGATTCCCACAAGTGCATCGGAATGCTCAAAGAGCTTACTCTTCAATGAGATGAGAATGAACTGGAACCCGGGACCAGCACATTTCTTGATGTAATGTGCGATTTTAGTCACATTCTTGTTATCTAATGCTGCATCAATCTCATCAAGAACAAAGAAGGGTGAAGGCTGGTATGAGTGAATGGCGAACAAGAGTGCCAAGGCAGCCATGGTCTTCTCTCCTCCAGATAACAAGTCCATGTCTCTAAACCGCTTCATTGGTGGCATTGCGTGGTACTTGATACCGGCTAAGTATGGCTCATCTTCATCTTCCAAGGTCAAATATGCTGATCCTCCAGTAGGGGATGCTGCAGACTTTGTAAGTTCCTTGTAAATGCCATCGATCTTGCCAGAAATGTGATTATATGCTTGCATGAAAAGCTCAGTACGGCGCAGCTTCACCTGGCTGAATCTGTCCATGGTTTTCTTTTCTGTTTGCCTGGCTTTGGTGAATTCTCTGTCGAACTCCTTCAACTTTTGATCGACTTCACGCAATCTTTCCATGGCTTTTGCGTTGGGAGTCAACTTCTGGAGGTCTTTCTCCACATTCTCGATGCCTACCTTTATCTCGGCCTCTGTTCTAATAGAGTAGTGGTCCTGGAACTTTGGATCCAACATCCCATAGTCAACATGAATCAGATATGCTGCCTTCGAGACGTCCTCATGTTCGCTTCCAAGTGAGATAGAGTCGAGGAACCCTTCTTCTAATGGCAAGTCCACGTTTTCAATCTTGCAATTCTTGAACATGTTCAAACGCTCCGAATCAACTCTCAAAACAAGTTCCTCGCAGTTCATCAACTCTTTCCTTAATCCTTTCAAATTCGTCTCGATTTCTTTCATCTCGGTCTCCTTAATCTTTGTCAACTTCATCTTGACATCAACACCAGTTTCAAGATTAACCTTCGTTTGAGAGATGGAAGCAAGGTCAGTTTCTTGGACACGAATATCATCATTCATTTTCTTCATAGTCGCTTCAATGGTCATGGCTTGTTCTTTGAAAGTGGGTAAGTCAGCCTGCAATTTGAGTATTCTGTTGTGGGTTTCTTCGATTCGCTCCGAGTGGAACAACAATTGATTTTGACAGAAACTGATAGCCTTGTTTAATTCCGCTCTCTCCCTTGCACGAACTCTGATCGCCGAGCCATGGGTATATTCGTAGTCCCTGATGCTATCCAAGTTGTGAGCTGCACAAAAGTCAGAATATACCTTCCTTTGTAGTATTTCGATCAGTTCCTCAAGCTGGGCAATTTCTTTCTCGATGGCCTCCACGCTTTCGCTCTTTTCAGTGATTAGCTTGTTCAATTCCGCGATGGTGTTCTGATGAAATGCTATCTCCCGGTTTCTTTCGTCAATCTGTCTCTGAATGCTAGATTGAGTGCTCTTATGTAATGGAATTTCATCATTGAGGACACTGATCTCCTCTGTCAAAACGTTGATGTCAATGGCACTGGGTTTGTCAGCCTTGGTTCTTTCCAATTTTCTGGTGAGTTCCTCCTTTTTGAGATTGAGATCATTCCATTCCTCTTTGCTCCAGCGACGAGTTGATTTGACATTCAGGTTACCACCTGTCATAATACCTGATTTATGGATGACTGAACCATCAAGTGCAACTAACTTGTTATCTAGCGGGCGCAGTGAGCCCCACTTCAATTCTCTAGCAACATCCAAAGAATCCACGACAATGCTGTCACCCACGGCAAATCGAACTGCTCTCTCGATAGACGGATCGTCAAACTTGACAATATCAATGGAGGGACGTGCACTTTCACTTATGGTTCTCAAGTAGTTTAAGTTGACTTGCTCATTGACAACCGAGTCCAACGGAATGAACGTAACAGTTCCAGCCCGACGCTCCTTCAAAATCTCAATGCACTTATACGCAACAGCTGTACTTTCAACAACGACAGCATCGTAGTTACGCCCGAGAACTGTCAGCAAAGCCGTTTCGTATTTTTGTTGAGAGGAACGTACAAGTTCACACATCATACCTTTAATAGAGCCATCCTTTAGAAGGTTCCGCAACATAGAGACATTCTCGCGAAGCTTCTTATGCTTTTTCGATTCGCTTTGCTCTGAAGAAAGTTCGTCTAGCCTTATTAAGGTTGCTCTTAAGTCTGCATTAAGATCAAGTTCAATATAATTGACTTCTTCTTTTCTTGCTAAAAGTGCTTCCTTCGCGATAGTCTTGGTTTCTTTCTGCTGAACGACCTCATCGAGCTTCGAATTAACATCTGCGAGTTTAGGGTTCAAATTCAAGGTCACATCAGCCTCCAAGTCGGAAATTTTCAAAAGAGCATGTTCTTTCTGAGAATTGAAGTTACGTAATGATGACAAGAACCCATCCTTATCTCCCGTCAACATGGCCAACTTTTCTTCATACTGTGAACCCGAGTTAGCAAGAAACTGTTGCCTCAAAATTTCGTAGTCCTTGATGTCTTCGGGTGAAAGTTTAATCTTCTCGTTCATAATTCGGACTTTTTCTTCGAAGTCAGCCTTTCTCTGTTGAACTTCAGCTAACTGCGTTCTGAACTGCTCCTCCTGTTGTTGCTGGTTTTTGACATCAGCTTGTAAGTCAACGATTTTCTTCTCTGTCAAGGCGATCTTATTTTCGTAGGTTCTCTGCTTTGCAATGATTGGAATGAGAGAACGCTTAGACCTTTCAGACTTTGAACGCAAATCCGCAATCGAGGTATCGATTTTCTTTGCCTCTAAAGTCTTCTCGGCGAGATCGGCTGTCAAGGCCGTGTATTCTATTTCATATTGTGAGAGTTTTTGTTTGGCCGATGTAATTTCGTTGGAGATTCTTCTTGCATCTCCTAAGAGCTGGAAATGGCGTTTCTCGTTGTGAAAAATTCGAAACAAATGCAATGTCTTGCCCAAGTCGTTCTTCTGGTTTAATTTCAATTCAAACAACTCTCGTTCCTTCATCTGTTCCTTATATTGTTTCGACTCGAAATTCAAGTTTCTTTTACGCGAAAAGACTTTCGACGACATCTCATGTGCTTTCTCCTGCTCTTCCAAAAGCTCATTATATTCAGACACATACTCTGCTGAGCCACTTATGGTTTCTATGGACGTGGCCAAGTCTCTGGCCGATTGAGATGCGATATTCTCTATATCACCTTGGAATACTAAAAAGTTCCTGGCCTTGACAAGAATGCTTTCCTTTTTCAACGCCATGGTGTATTGGAGTGCCGTAACAGCTCTGTCGTTGATTTTATACTCAGAAGTTCCCGCAGAAGTAATTATTCTCTTGAGATTCATCACTTCTCCATTATCCTTCTCGTACATGGCCAAAACATGAGCAGAGGTAGGATCCTTTGCGGAAGAGTCACTCTCCCCCGAGGCAAGACGGCCTCTATATATCAAATCCTTCAAGTTCTGTGATCGCAATTGAGAGGACTGGACGCCTAACACGAACGAGATCGCGTCCATCATGTTGGACTTACCGGCACCGTTAGGTCCAATTATAGAAGTGAAAGCCGAATCGCCGAATCCAAGCTTGGCTGTACCTCGGTATGACTTGAAATTGTGGAGTTCGAGTCCTATAAGCCGGCCCATGGTGATGTGTTGATTTATGGGTGTTGTTCTGTTGATTTGTATACGCGTTGTGCAGGAGATGAGACATGTAGTAGTTGAGGTTTGAAGTTACGAATAGTGAGAGGAATGCGAAATGAACTTCGAGGTGAAAGTGTGGATTCTGTTGTTTGAGCTTTGTAATTTAACGATAATGTAAGTCAGAAAATGGACTTAAATGATAGTTGGAATGATAAATATCATTTGTAAGTAAAATTTCGATTTTTCATTTATGTGGCTTCTTATACCATGACTGCGAAATTTACAAAAACTACCGATTGTCTTATGATTAAATTATTCAAGGTATTTCTTCCCTGACATTAGTATTTAAATCTTAAAACGCATTCTCACATCCGGTGGAACAATTCGTTTGTAATACTAAACAGATAAATCTTCCAAACCTTGACCATTCTCAATAAGTAACATGACTAAGTTCTACGCATGGAGCAAAATGGACAACACATTTCAAAGAACAAAACCTTTCATATCTTCTACAATCTGATTTTCAGATATACTATTAGTTTGTGTTTTCCCTTCTGTATGTGATATTCAACCAAATAAGGTGACGAAAGTCTAGAACATAATTACGCTTGTGTTGTTCATACCCGAAGAGACAAGGCACAGAAGGTCAACACCACAGTTGTAGTGCAATATCATCAATACAACCATAAAAAATACTCTTCAGTGTTACCTTAGAAGCACATAATATCTTTTCTGATCCAGCCTGAAAATCCAGTCTGCAGCTTATTCATTTCGGATCTTTTTCTGCCTCGTACTTACTTCTGTGATCGTTCACTAAAAATGCACACAAAAAACACAATTCTTAATAAATCTAATAAAAGATTAACAAATTCAAACCTATTTTGCTCGATGTCCTTCTTTTACTCCCGTTTCAGACGGTTCTATATATATATCCTTATCGGAGGTCACGTGCCATATCCACTCAATCTAACGGCTCCACAATTCCATTCAAACAACCAGCTCAATTCTAATTTTTCTGCCACCCGCTTATTATGGAAAAAGAAAGGTTATTGCCCTCCCATAATGAGGAGGAATCTGCTGAGGCCATCAATGCCACTTCCCCATCTTTATTCTCAAACATTTTCAGCTGTCTTCCCACCTACAAGAAGAATGACGAATCTCATTTGGATGAAATGATAGCTGCAGACGACCCTTTGGACCATGAGCCACTCCCACACTTGCCTCCAAGTCTTAAAGTGGAATCGTCCTTGAATTCTGGCGAGAGGCTCACTAAACTCCGCCAATTGATGAAAGATCATGGCATCTCTGTCTATTTAGTCCCTTCAGAGGATGAACATCAATCAGAGGAGACTGGACTCTCCGAAAAGAGAAGAGAGTTTCTCTGTGGCTTCACAGGAAGTGCTGGTATCTGTGTGGTAACATTGGATTCGAAAGAAGAATTGGAGGGTGAAGCGGCGTTATCAACTGATGGACGCTACTTTCTCCAAGCGGAACAGCAGTTGGACCCCAAGTACTGGCGCTTGTTGAAGCAGGGAATGGCTGGTTATCCAACATGGGAGCAATTTGCGTTTGAAAAAGCTGCCGAAAGCAAGTTCTCCAATGTGATCTCTTGTGACCCCAAGCTTCTCAGCTTATACAAGGGAGAGTACTTCACAAATATGCTGAAGCATAAGGGCGTGCAATTCAAGACATTGCTAGAGACAAATTTGGTGGATGAGGTCTGGGGACCTGAGAAACCTTCTCGTCCTACTGACCCAGTCTACTCCTTGCCATTGGATTTTGCAGGAGAGACGACTTCAAGTAAGCTTCTCAGAGTTAGAGAATATCTCGCGGACAAAGAAGCCACGCATTTATTGATAACTGCACTTGACGACATTGGATGGCTCCTCAATTTGCGGAGTGATGTGGACATTCCTTTCTCTCCATTCTTCTACTCTTATGTTATAGTCACTGGGGACTCTGTTGTGCTCTACGCCCAGGACGAAAAATTGAAGAACGTACGTGAGTACTTGGGCAGTATTAAGGGACTCACTATTAAGCCATATGGGCAGTTTTATGGAGACTTGTCCATGCTCAAAACGACCATTTCCAAACCTGATATCAAAATGGTACTTCCATCCAAGAACGCATGCAATTATGCTTTGGTGAACTCACTACCACAATCATCAGCTAAGCAGGGAATTATTTACGATTCTGTTGTTGCAACTATGAAGCTTTTCAAGAATCCAACGGAACTCTTCAACGCTAAAATTGCTCAAAGCAAGGACTCGCTTGCATTTATAGTTTTTTCTGCCTGGTTGGAGAACCAACTCATTCATAAGAAAGCCAAAGTTGACGAATGGCAGGCTGCCCAGAAAATTTACAGCATCAGGTCTAAACTTCCTAATTTCAAAGGCTTGTCTTATGAGACCATTTCTTCGAGTGGTCCTAACGCTGCAATCATTCACTATGCACCTTCTCCTACCCAGCATTCAGTTATTGATCCAACAGTTCCGTACTTGATTGATTCTGGTGCTCATTATTTAGAAGGTACTACTGACATCACCAGAACTTATAAATTTGGCTACGAAGGGTTGACGAAAGAATATAAGAAGTTTTATACGCTTGTCCTCAAAGGACATTTGGCCGTTGCTATGGCAAAATTCCCAGCTGGTTCCACTTCGACAGGTACTATTCTTGATGCTTATGCCAGACAACCATTGTGGAATGAGGGCTTGGACTTCAATCATGGCACTGGTCATGGAGTTGGCAGCTTTGGCAATGTTCATGAGGGTCCTCTTTACATTTCCACCACTGCTGGCGGTGCAAGCCACGACGATTTGTTCAAAAAGGGTGCCATTCTCACCGACGAACCTGGATATTACGTTGACGGCGAATATGGATTTAGAGTTGAAAGTGAACTTGAAATTGTTGAAACGGACGATTCCTTTGGCAAAACGAGAAGTGGAGGTAAGTACTTGGGATTCAATTACCTCACCAAGGTTCCTTTCTGTCGGAAATTGATTGATGCTAAGTATTTGGCTCCGGTTGAAATCACTTGGATCAATGAGTTCCATTTGGCAGTCAAAGCTGAGTTTGGTCCTAAGTTATTGAGACTTGGAGACAAGAGGGCATATGCCTGGCTCGTAAAAGAGACAGCACCCATTTAATAAGTTAAAAGTTCCAATATTATACCCAAAATATACTGATTACTATACAATTAATATTTCAACAATGAAGTAGTTACTTCAGTTTGAATGATGGTGAGTAAAGGGTAGGAAATCCTAAACTCTTGCCTTTGGAAGGAGGCTTGGAATATGCCGGTCTCTGGAAACTTCCAGGTTTCCTCAAGCCAACACTGGGAGAAGGAATAGTGGAACCTGCTAACCCAATCTTGTTTGAAATGAAGGGCGATGGCTTGGAAATAGAAGGAGTTGGCTTCTCTGGCTTCACAATGGGGGTGCTAGTAGCAGGCTTTTTGTATTGTGGCATCTTGAGGGCACTGGTGGCATTCCATAAGTGGCTTGACGTAGTTGAATTGATGGAAGTTCTCAATTGGTCAATCTCTGATTCAATTCGAGATACCGATGATTTTTCTTTCTCAAGAAACAGACCAGAATTTTGCTCAGCTCTTGTCCTTTTAAAATCACTAGTCAGAAACTCTAAACCAAGACGCTTTCGGGAATTCTGTAATATTTCCAAAGCCGATTTTCCTTCACCAACATTTCCAGCTGCAGTGAGCGATGAAAACCGACTCATAAGGTCAGAAGTCTCGGATGGCGTTGTAGCAGAAGGTCTGGAAGTGTTATAGACTTTGGAAAGGAACGGAATTCTCATGAAAGTGCCGGAGCGAACAGTAGAGTCGAGGACATTCGTTAAAATCTGAGTCACGGCACTCTGCACTGGTTTACCATCTGCAAGCCCAATAGATTTAGCGTAGGTGGATGCAGCCACTGCTGTTGCGGCAGAAGTAGCTTCCAAAATAGTTTGAGGATCATCGTCCAATCCAGTTTCAGCAACAAGACTAAAAATGTCTGTGACCCGCTTCACAAGCTTAGGGTCTTCAGTGTAGGCACTGACCAACGGCTTTGTTTCAGCAGCTTCCGAAGAACGCATGCTCAAAGGTTTTTCCATCTCCTCCTTTTTTTGTTTCGCCAAACGCTTTTCTCTTCTCTTATTGAACTCCTCTTCAACCCACGCTCTCTTCTCTGGGGTAGATTCTTCTCCGAACATATTATTGGCTCTCTTGATAACTCTAGATCGAAGGTCATTATCTTTGTTTCTCTCTGCGTTTTCTTCTCTCCATTTCTTCTTACGCTCACGATTATCAATTCTAATTTTCTCCTTGTATTCTGAGGAGTCTAGTTCTGGTTTAATTCCAGCTAAAATGTTCCTCACTCGGGAGTTGTTGAAGCTGGAGAGTGTTGAAAACGTGGACTGATAGTAGTCAGAGAGATCCTCTGTTTTGTCTATTTGAGCTCCTTCAGAGTAGCTCACAATAGAATCCTTCTCATTGAATAAACCCATCACATTATCTATGAGAGTCATTGCACGTTTTTTGAGGTCGCTAGCAGTCTCGCTAGAAAGAAACGATTTGGTGGCAAGCAAATTCTCCAAGAAGAACTTTTTCTCGTCAGGATGGCTCTTAGCTGCTTGTAAAAGATCTTGAGCCGCTGTGCTCACAGAAGATGAAGTTTTGTTCAACATAAGCGCATTGGTCATTTGGCGAATCACCAGCATCAAGTTCTGTGATTGGTTACCCGATTGGATATGGTGAGACAACGATGACAAAATATTTGACAACTGAGGATTCATGGCAGGATTTCTTTGTTGATCAGTACGCATAGACTCTTCGAGTGACAGAATGGACGAATAGTCTCTTCTTGGGACATTCATGGAAGATCTGTGCAAGGCTAACGTCTCAGCAATAGACAAGGACTTAGCTGGTCCTGATGAAGTCATCTCAGTGCTAGTCTTCTCTGTTTGTAGTGTATCTGTTTTTTCCAACACTTCTTTCATTGACAATGCCGCAATAGCTGCTGCAGTGGAAAGATTCTGAGTTCGAGAGGAAGATTCCTTGTTCTCATCATCATTCAAAGAAGTGAGCAATTCTTGTGGATTCAGCATGGCCATATTAAAGGCATTCTGAAGAATTTCGTTCATCTGCAATTTTTCTAAGTCCTGCTCTGGACGATCGGCATCAACATCGTCAGTCACCGCTTTCAGCATGACATTCTTGGCAGCTGTTGCAATTACATCCTTGAGTGTTGCCACCTCGTATCTGTCCTCGTCTTTGTTTGCCTCCATCTGGAAATGTGCTAGCACATTCTCATCAAGATGTGGAATTACCTTCTTTTCCTTCTTCTGGTCAACATCCTGAGAACTTGCCATTTGTTGCACTACGTTCTGAACAATACCTGCGAGATCAAAACCAGTGTCACTGTGCCTCCTTTCTGCCGGCTTATTGCCCATGATCTCGTTAAAAGATGCAGTAATGGCAGCCGTCAAGTCGTGGTCATGGTTAGTATCGGCGTCTTGATGGCCGTGCAGCACGTCCTCAATGTGTGAATCTTCAACAGCATGCAGCCCTTCACTGGGCTGGTTACTATTAGGAAGCTCATGGTGGACGTTTTGATCGTAGTTCTCGTCTTGTGGCTGTGAATACTCAGCAAGCGACTTGAATGCTTCGCCAATGGCATCCTCGAGTTTATCGTCTTCTGGCGAGTGGGTAGCACTGTACAGCGCTGGCTCGCTTTCGTGTTGCGGTTCTGTAGATTCCTGTTGTAGATCTTTCTGGTCGGTGATGCTCTTGAATGCATCACCAATAGCAGCCTCCAAATCCAACTCGACCTGCTCTTCATCGGACTTCTCTGCCTGCAGAGGGTATGTGGAGTATTCGTCTGTGGGGCCCTGTTCTTCAGGCTGATAGTCACCATGATGTTTCTGGCCGTTTTCATGATCTTGGTGAACAATCACATGATCTGTCGGTAGTTCGCCATGATCTGCCTGTTCATTTTGAACACTCTTATGATTGTGTGCATCATCTGTCAATGCACCTTCCAGAGTCTGTGGAGCTCCTAAGTCTTCATTGTATTCCTCTTTGAATTCCTGATGGTATCCTTCGTGCTTATCGGCCTTGTCTTCCTTGTATTCGCCAAACTCAGATCGTAGCTGGTTCTCTAGTGATTGAAATACGTTGCCAACAGCAGCTTCTAAATCCACATCCATCTCGTCAGCCGAGTGGGATTCTTCATTAATTTCAGCGCTTTGACTTCCATCACCGCTTTCACCGTGGATAGTTGTCTCATCGTCCTTATGTTTCTTATCAGCCATAAACCCAAACTGTTGGAAAGCGTCGCCAATGGCACTTTCCAACGCGAAATCATCAACGCCTACATCGTCATTTTCGTGGGGAATATTTTCACTGGTGTACTTGTCGTTGTCAGGATGGTGCAGATCCAGGTTGTCTGGGGCCATCGCCTATAGTCTGGGGTAAGGTTGAGAGTCACAAGGTCACTGTGACTGTTTTTTTTTTTTGGATATGGGAGATGGACATCGGTTATCTGCAGTACAGTGATAATATAGAGTTGGGAAATGAATTGGGGGTAGAGTATCTTATAACAAGGGATAGTTAAAGGAATGAGAATGGGTGATTTGGCGTTCATAATGGGATTCCGGGGTGGTGATGGTGTAGTCATTGTTTGGTGTGCGTAAGTAAGTTCATGTAAATTGTGTCGGAGGGACAAATGGTTGCAAAAAAGTGAGAACCACGAAAAGGAATGATTAACAAGAAAAGATGAGAGACAGAGAGTTCGTATTTGGACAAAATCGGAAAAGTCAAATATAAAAGCATCGATCGAAGATTTTTATGGCCGAGAATAACGAATTGAAGAACTATACCAAGCACTAGAACTTATAGTATGATGCAAAGATAATCAACTACTGGCAGATTAATATAAAAAGAAAGTACCAAAATGCACCTAAACTACTAATCAAAAGATGATAAGTTTTCGTACAAGTGATTGAATATGGTAGTATCCGGATGATGATATTTAAGTGAACACTATATACAACAAGCTGGTTAATCGTTCTATATTTGTTCCATAACTTACATTTGTTAATGAATGTGAATAAAGATTAGTTTCAGTAATGAGTATTACCACGGGCACGTAGATTATTATGGGAAGTAAGATGGGCCCATAAGTAGTTTATGTGAGTGTTTTTGGCATAAACCAAGAATACAACGTTTCAAATGAGCTCTCTCTAGATTTTTCAATTGGTGACGGGTTAAGAGTACATTCACAGCTTCAAGAATAAAGATCCAGATCACCTAAGCACTCAAAGAAAGTAAATAAGTACCAGACCCCAAATCCTAAAATTTGGATTAGTGGTTTGAGGTAATTATTTCAAAAGCAATTCTTCCAAAAGTCATAGATGAACCTGCGGCAGCATCTCCATCGATCACCAAGCTTCGCTTGTGACTTTTCTCGAACTCTCAGGTATCTCTATACTAAGCATTATTCATAATGATACCAAGATTCAAACCAAATTTAGATGCTTTCATTATCTTGTCTGGTTTTGTTTCGGTTATTTTGAGCGCACTTCATGAAGACAGAAGCTTTGTTGAAATTTCATCTGTTAATTGTGGACTTCAATTGCCTTGCCAAATCAGACAAACTTCAAAGTTCATTTTTTTTACTGGTTTTCCACCGTTGTCTTCCACATAGTCCGAATTTTTGACGAATTTTTTACCTACTCGACTTCAAGATGTAAATGAAGATTCCACTGTGAATCTTATCTAAGTTACTTTGGTTCTGTGAGTCTCTGAGTCTTTGGTCTGTGTGAATTGGATTCCTTGAGAATTTGAGTCTTCGAGTCTATTTGAAGTGACTCACATAAAACATACATTTGAGATGACTCTACTTATGTAAGATGTTCTCTTCTGTCAAACACTACAATTTCTAAATTATTCACTTATTGTTTTTCCCATCTCAACAGTCAACAACTCACCCCTCTAGTCGTGCCTATTTACGAGACATTCCCTTCACTTAACAACGGGCCAAAATCGTCCCTGGCAACACCAAATTATTCCTTACCATTCAAGTCATCCTAGATACGCGCCAGACTTCACCCAATTGCCCTAAAATTGTTTCCAACCATTTCCTGGCCGTCACCATCATTCCTCCAACAATTACTAGGTGCAGGCCGCATCCATATCTCTTGCCACACCAAACACCTTCTCTTGATTCCCTTCACAAATGCATATCACATTCAAGGATTTGAAGAAACAGACAGTCCAGGTGGACCTCGAGCCCTCCGACACGGTATGTGAGCCGTTTTTCTGGCGAATTCACCCCCGCAATGGACGCATTCGTGTCCATTCCAACCTCGATACTAACATTCCAGGTGTTGTCAGCTAAAGAGAAAGTTGCTGCTGCCAAGGACGTTGATCCCTCACAATTGAAGTTCGTCTATTCGGGAAAAGTGCTACAGGATGAGAAGACTCTCGAAGACTTCAAAGTCAAGGACGGAGACTCGGTCATTTACATGATCTCCAACAAGAAGGTTCTGCCTCCTAAACCAGCACCTGCTGCTCCTCCTGCCACTGCTGCTGCGCCACTGTCGACTTCGGGGGAAAGTACACCTTCTGCCGAGTCGGCTGGCGCCGCTGCCGCCGCCGCTGCTCCTTCAACCACCACCGATGGAGACGCAAGCCAAACTGAATCTTCGGGTTCTGGCGACTTCTCCCTGGGCCCTGTGCGTGAGGCTGCTATCCAAAGCATGATGCAAATGGGCTACGAGCGTCCCGCCATTGAGAGGGCGTTGCGGGCGGCGTTCAACAACCCTCACAGAGCTGTGGAGTACTTAATCACTGGAATCCCCGAATCATTGGCTCCAGCCCCTGCTCCAGAGGCTCCAGAGGCTGCAGAGGCTCAAGGGGCCGCTAGCGAGGATCACGAAGCTGAAGATGACCACGCTGCAGATACCAGCGACATCACGGAGAACGCCGAGCCGAACGTCCATGAAAACATGTTTGATGCGGCTGAAGCTGCTGCGGGTGGTGAATCAGAGGCCGGAGGTGAGGTTGAGTTGGGAGAATCCGAGGAAAATCAACTCTCGATGCTCCGTGCAGCCATCCAGAGCAATCCCGAGTTAATCCAGCCGATGTTGGAGCAGATTGCTGCCTCCAACCCTCAAGTTGCCGAGTTAATTCTGCAAGATCCAGAGAGATTTATCAGAGCATTTTTGGGCGGCGAAGGTGAAGACTTGGGATTTGAGATCGAGGGTGAGGGTGAGGACCAGGACCCTGAAGGAACCGTGAGAGTAATGTTGACCGAGCAGGACGAGAATGCTATCCGCAGATTGTGTGAGTTGGGCTTTGACAGAAACTTGGTGATCCAGGTCTACATGGCTTGCGACAAAAACGAAGAGGTCGCTGCAGACATCTTGTTCCGCGATACGTGAGCACTGCAGAGCATTTGCAGGTTTTTTTTTGTATATTAGCGACTAGAAGTGGTCGATGCACTGGTAAGTGGCTCTGTCGTGATCAGTGAGGGCAACGTTTCCTGGCCGAACAACGACGACCGCATCCATTCCCGCCTCCATTGCGGCACTGACCTCCTGGACGTTGTCCGAGTAGAATATAATGTCGTTTGGCTGACACCCGATGTCTTTTGCAATGTTGATGTAAGAGTTCTTTTCCTGCTTGAAGCCAGATGTAGTGATGTCAAAGTATCCCAGCAACTTTGGAGTCAAGTCCTCCAGTTTTCCGTTGACATTGACATGGCTGAAAAGCAATTTCTGAGCAGGAACACTTCCTGACGAGTAGATATAGATTTTCTTACCGCTGTTAAGCAATTCAATGGCATCTTCATAGAGTGGGGCCTTCAAGTCACCTTTATCATACCCTAGTTTCCATACAGTACCCTGGAATGCCTTGAGCGTAGGATCTTTGATGTCATTTTTCACAAGATTGTCGATATGAGCTTCCAAAAGTTCCTTCGTTTGGAGGACTTCAGTGGGGAATCCCAGAAGCACCTCGGAGAGGCTATTCTGGTTCTTAAGTAAGGGAAAATCCAATGGTTCCAAGTACGTCTTGTACAGCCCAAGAAAGTAGGGAAAAAGTTCGTCCTTAACAAAAGTGATGGGACATACTGTACCTTCAATATCTAAAAGGAGGATCGACATGTGTGCTGGCAAAATTTGGTGGTTCTATAATGTTAGTGAATACTGTGGAGTTGGATAGACAGCCTCGGTGTTGATGATATTACCTGCAGTATGTTAATATCGTTAATTAACGGAGATTCCAAATGGGATATGAATTCATGCCAATGGAAAAGGTTACAAGAAAATTCCTTTTTATAATTAACTTTAAAACCTCTCACTAAACCATTACAGTTTCCTGTTCAACGATTACTCACATTTGCTGATTTCCTCTAGTCTAATTCTTATCAGTCCCAACAGTCTGCATACACCGGCGATAGACCCACCAGGCACAGTAGATCTTAATGATTGTACATGGCTCCACCTCAAAATACATCATTGAGATTCAGATTATCAAGACCAATAAGATTGCTTACTAAATATTGTGGCTGTACAAACATTAATTTATAGATATCCATCTTGGTGGTGGTTATAAGTTGGATTCAAACATATTCTCTTGCATATCAACGGATATACACAAGTCACAGGCCACATCTGACCAGAAATCCTCAAATGATCCTTATTGACGAAGATAGGGATTACGTTAACGAAGACCACATCCATTCTTTTGCCAAGGCATTGCTATGGGACGACCAGGATGATGATCAAGTTTCAGGAAATTCAACTGGCTACTCACTGCCGACCTATAAATCTGCCAAACAAGAGGCTGATGCACTTGGCCTGCAACAACTAGGCCAAAATGCATTCGCCTTGTCTCCTGTGACGTCTCCGAATAGTTCTGGGCACTCAGAGAACGGTGAAGTGTCGAACTCAACAACATCCAAGCTGGCAGCTTCTTCTCTGGCTAAACCTTCCTTAATCGTTTCCAAGAACGATTGGTTTCCAGTGGGAGGGCCCAAACCACGTCGTAAAAAGGGGAAACCTTCGACTTCGCAGCGACTCAGTAATGAGTTCCGACTGCTGGCATCGTACTTTTTCTTCCGTTGGCCAGTGCTCTTCTTTGTCGTCTTGTGGGTACTTTTCCTCACTACCTTGTACGCCGTAGTTCGGCTATACGTGGCATTGCTGGAGTACTTCTTTACGTGGACTGGGCAGAGAAAGGTGCTCCGTAACAAGCTCCGGGCATCCAAAACCTATGAGGAGTGGGTCGCTAACGCTATTGAGCTTGACAAGTTTTTGGGTTTGGACAGATGGCTGGATAATCCAAGGTTTTCATACTACGACTCACAAACCGTGGCAAAAACCATGCGCAAACTTAAAATGCTCAGAGAAAAAGGTGATATCGCCGATTTGATGGTGTATTTGCAAGGTTGCTTGAAGTCAAACTTTGCAGGTATCGAGAACAGACAGCTTTACTCGCACAGGTATTACGGCACGAAGAAATTGGTGGAGCAGTACATCGAGGAGGTGGTTCTCTGCATCGATGCTGTCACAGCTGCCGATGCTAACACCGTTTCACCTAAACAGAAGCGCCGTTTCTTCCGTATCGTGTCTAAGAATTATGGAAAATCTGCCCTTTGCTTAAGTGGAGGTGCTTGTTTCGCCTACACACATTTCGGACTTGTCAAGGCACTTCTTGACAATGATCTACTTCCGCTGATCGTTTCTGGAACGTCTGGGGGTGGTCTTATTGCTGCGTTGACTTGCACTCGTTCCGATGATGAATTGCGCAAACTTTTAGTTCCCGAGTTGGCTCATAAGATCACGGCTTGTGAAGATCCATGGTACGTATGGCTCCCCAGGTTCTGGCGAACTGGAGCCAGATTTGATTCGGTATCTTGGGCCAGAAAGGCAAATTACTTTACCAAAGGCTCCAACACATTCCAGGAAGCATACAAGATCACTGGCAGAAAACTTAATATTTCGACAGTTCCTGCCGAGCCCCACTCTCCAGTAATTTTGTGCAATACCGTCACTTCTCCAAACTGTATCATCTGGTCTTCTTTATTGGCCTCGTCCGCTGTTCCTGGAATCTTGAATCCTGTTGTGCTCATGATGAAAGATCCAAATACTGGAGAGGTTATTCCTTTTAGTATGGGTAACAAGTGGAGAGACGGCTCCCTTAGGACGGATATTCCTGTGGATGCACTCAATACCTATTACAATGTCAATTTCTCTGTGGTTTCTCAGGTAAACCCACATGTGTCTCTCTTCTTCTTTGCTCCTAAGGGTACCGTGGGAAGACCCGTGGCTATCCCAAGGCGGAAGACTAGAAGGGAAAAGTATGCGTCATTGCGTGGAGGTTTCTTTGCAACAGCCTTTGAACAATTGCTCAAGTTAGAAATTAAAAAATGGCTTCAAATTGTGAAGACATTGGACCTTTTACCTAGATGGCTGGAACAGGATTGGCTGAATGTGTTCTTGCAAAGATTCACGGGCTCTATCACGATTTGGCCTCGGAACCGATTCAAAGACTTTATCTATATTCTTCTGGATCCCAACGAGGCTCGTATGGCCGAATACTTGGAAAAGGGCCAGCGGAGTATGTTCCCCAGGCTCTTGTTCGTGAAGCACAGGTTGAGTATTGAAAGGGCCATTGAACGTGGAAGAAAAGCTACCAAGTCTACGGCTTCTGAGGCTGGATTGGCGAGCAGCAGATCCCCATCTGCTGGTATTGGAAGCGATGGTGATTTTATGAACGGTGATGGTATTAATATTATGGGAGGCATTGACCAGCTTGGCGATAATTTACTTTCTGAGTCAAGTGACGATGAGATAAAGCGGAAACTTGCGGTGTCTCCTTTCGATGTGATGTATCACGACGAAGATACTGATACTGATGATGATGTCGATGATGATGACGGTGATGATGGCAATGGTGATGGAGAGGTTAATGTTGATGTTGATGACGATGATGAGAATGGAGTACTCAATGGAAATGATGATCACTATCTTAGTGATCCTGATCAAAAAGTCAAATTCAGAAGAAACACCTCATTGTTTTAGGCCATGTTTCAAAGCTGCCAGTATCAAGGAGCTAGCTTTCGCTCATGGCTTTGGTTATGGTGGCATTGAGCTTACCGCAATCGCCAATGTCACCTTCTCTCTCAATAATTTCGTGAACATACTTGTACACATATTGCATGGATGTTTCTAGCAATTCATTCTCTTCACGGGAAAACTTGGAAAGGACCCAAGAAGCCATTGCATCTTTTGATGCACCCACTGGTTTGGGACCGATTCCTACTCCGAGCTTATATCCTTGAATCTCCAGAGAATTTAGGACTTGGGCAACAGATTTAATGCCGTTGTGAGATTCATTTCTCTTGAATTGCTGGAGCCTCACCTTGGGCATGTTCAACTCGAAATCGTCGTACACAACTACAACTACACATTGCCGCACATGCTCCTCAGTAAGGAATGACCGGAGCAGAGCACCGGAATCGTTCATGTAGGAGTTGGACCTGACGAAGAAGACATTATCCACTCTGGAGATAGAGTATTTTTTTTTTCTGGTCATCGGAGGGGCATCGAAGCCTTCTTCGAGCTGTTTCAAGATATAATGGCCAGTTGAGTGGCGATTTATTGGTCCAGGATTTCCAAGGGAAAAAAATATTAGGCTGACCATCATGAAAAGCAATATATGTCTATAGTAGCGATGTAATAGATGAGATTAGTATGGCGTGCACACCCGTACATTCCATTTACGAACTTGTCACTTCACCTAAGTAACAGATACGTTAAACAGACCAAACATGTCTGCAAGTCCGGTTGACCATACATTTGAGGAGGAGAATATCAACGAGGTTGATTCCTCAGAGTCGCTGCATAGTCAATCACAAAGTGATGATGAAGTACAGGTTCCAGACCTTCAAGAAGACGAAGATGAAGAAGATGACGACTTTGGATCGTTTGACGAAGCTTCTTTCGAAGAATTCCAAGAACCAGAACCCGAAAGACATCCTGAAGAAACGAAGAAGATCTCTTTGAGCTCGCAAGATTTTCTGGAAGCTCAGCGATTTCTGGATAGAGTGGACGAAATATTGGATGAAGTATTCCCTGAAATCCAACACAGAGAAGTTGCACCCACGCCTCTATTAAAAGCCGAGGCTTCGAATAAACTCATTACACTCTCACGGGCTCCACGGCTAAATCCACCAAATTGGATAAAACTGAAAATACGTCACAATCTCTTGATCAAACTCGGAGTGCCTATAAATCTCGACGAGCTTGAGTCTCCCAACACCATCAACATCTCCGCCACAGCAAACATCACTAACAATAGAAGGAGATCGATTAATGAGCAGGACCTTAAATGGGAGCAGTACCACATTCCAGAGGTGGAGACATTCAACCTTACATCAGAGCAGAAACACGAACTAGTAGGTGAAACTGCTGAGGTGCTTTCTAAGATTGAAGAAGACAACTTAAACAACACATCGCAGCTCTTTTTGGAGAATTCGCTGGAAAGCACGCTCGATATGAAATTAGCTCAAATGAAGGCTAATTACGACCAGTTAATCAAGCTTAGTGCCGTTTGGCAGGACCAGATGAAGGAGCTTCGAAACAGCCAGGAAATCTACGAGTCGGTGGTTCAGAATATGGTAGGATACAGCCAAAAGCTCCAACGAAATGAGATCATTGAGCATCTTCAAAAGACAAAAGGCAAGAAGGGAAAGCGAACGTTTTAGAAATATTATTAAGAAAAGCATTAACTCGTAACATTGAAAGTACATCCGGAAGTCGTTAGCCCTGCAAGTTGAAAAGGGTGCTGAGATCGTCATGCAACATATTGTCCTGATCGACGTTGGCCTGTAAGTTCATATTGATGTACGAACTGTCCATGAAGTTCGTGAACAAGTCTCCATTGCTCATGTTAGTATTGGGACCAAGCCCACTTCCATGGTATGGCGTTTGCGAATCTGCGATCTCTTCTTTCGGACGAATGAATCCACTCTCTCCATCGGGCATCGGTGTATGTGACTGTGAAGGTGGTACACTGGTAAAAGCATGGGGGAACAACTGCGTAGGCTCGAAGTTCTCGTAAAAATTCTGACTTGTTGGCATCTTTTCTGTGACCAACGAGATATCAGGAAACGAGTGCTGCGAAGAAGGTGAAGTTTCATGATTCGACTGCCTTCCTGACTGTGTTGTGGGCTCACCTTGAGTTTCTTTGCTGTTTTGGTCTCCGTTCAGCTTATATTGACGGACCAACTGCTCAATATCTGGTGGAGAGTGATTGACAGGTTGAGCATGGACAGCATCCTGAACGGCTTCACTATATTGGCCGCCGAGTGGAGAAATTCCTGAAGTGGCCAGCGTTGGAGACGTGGTCAGGTGCATCTGTCTTGATCCTTCCATATCACTCTTGTTTTCTTCCATCTCGTGAATATAAGATGCACGTTCAATCATCTCTGCTCTTTTGATTTTGTCATTGGCCTGTTTGTCGAACAATTTTATAAGCACACTGACTATAGCCCAGTGCTTACCTAATTCCTTCAAGACGGCCCGCGAAATAAACAATGAATCAGACGCAGTCGACGCAATGACTTGATTCGAAGAATCAACGTGATAAACCAACATGATCAAAGCACTAAATAAGATGTAAACAAACATAGAGGGACAGTACCTGATCTTGTGGTTGTCAAGAAGAATCTTAGAGACAATGGAAATCATGCGAGCCGACTGGAAAGAAATACCCCATGAAGGGTACTTGTAGTTGTTTGGATTGGTGGAAGCAGAACGAGCCATGCGCACCAAATTAGCTCTGTGAATTAAGTACAATCGATTGTAGTATTGCGCATTGAGGAGACAAGCAAAGAAGTTCTGTTTCAGAGTGTCAGTGAGGGAGAACTGAAGCTCGGGGGGCAAGTTGGTGAACCAGATACCCATCAACATGTCACATCTTTGGATGACGGAGTATTTGTTGATGCGTCTCATCTGCTCGGCCTTGACTGTGTATTGGTGCTTGATGATGATTCCCGTGATTTCGGCGAGCTTGACAAGATGGATGAAGTATAAGGCGTGGGTGCGATTGACTGGGTACGGCGAGACAATTCCCAATTCGGGATCACTCTCATCGAAATCCTCAAACGTTAACATTGGTACGTCACAATCGGCAAGATCGATGGAGGTTGGACGACCAAACGCAATGGCAACATTACGGTCTTTTTCAAATAGACACCACCAAATTCTGCGCCAAATTTTCTTTTCTGTAGCAGAGAGAGCATCAGAACGCGAGATATCTCTATGAAAACCGAAACCTTGCGCTAAACTCACACCCACTCTGGTCCAGTAGAAAGAGTTCCGCGTCACGTCCTCGGGTCCATCCCAATAGTAGCCAATCAAGATCACGGACTGCAAGATAGATGTTGGATCACTTTCGTAATTTGTCTCGTAGAGTGCTCTAGCACGGCGGAAGAACGTGAGTGACGCCAATTCCTTCAGACCTTTGCTATCAAAGAGAAGCGGATTGTTCAGAACGCGTGAGCCACATAGCAATACCGCCTGTAGCAACATTAATGACGGACTGTCGTCTGGATCCTTGAACTTCCGCATGAACTCCTCTCTGTTAATGACGGGCATTAGAGGATGGACATGTTCAAAGTACAGTTCGATGAGGTCGTATGCCAACTCAACGCCCGGGAGCAAGAAAGCGCCCCTCAACTTCAAGATCTCCAACTCTACCAGGTCAAGCGACTGGTCGGTATTCTCAAATAGCTCCAGAGTCATCTCCACATGTGGTTGACCATTCAGAAATGACATCACTCGGATGGACAGATTGCCCACAAATGTTAACAGCGCACGCTTGTTCTTCATAACATCACGCTTGTGCATGGAGGGCCTCGTTTTGTATGTAGACGTCAACGATGGAGGGACGCTGATCTGCGAGATATTGTGGATTGGTTTCAGTACAGCCGGACCAACTCCCAGCGATAGCGACAGCTCCAGCGGTGCCATCTTCAGCAGCTCCATTTTGAGGCCATACTCTGTGACCGACAGTAAAGTGGCCGTATCTGGATGGCTTGTGGCGGCCATAGTCATGGCGGGCGAACTCTCGACGGCATGTTCAGAAGACATTCCAGGCAGCATTTTTCGTTTGACAGATTCCGTGGCTTGTCCACGCTTGCGGGTCTCAGGAAGTAAACATTCACATCCGAAGGTGATACAGTTTGTGCACGGGATATGAATTTCGGCGTCACAGCGCACTTTCCGTGCTCGACAAACCTTACAAGCCCTAGAGCCTCGAGGCCGTTTGTATTTAATGGTGTAAGCCTTTGGTTTATCGGTCACTTTTGTCGATGCGTCAGCACGATCGCCGGCGGGACCATCATTTTCGGATTCTCTTTTGACTTTAGTCATTATAAAAATAAAAAACTCCGAAGTGGCTGGGAATCTGGCGATGTTGTTAAGGACAAAAGACTTAAGCTGGCGACTTGGGAGGCTCAGCTGCAGGACAGGTACAGGGAGAAAAAAGCGGGGGAAATGTGCAACAGCAACAGACTCGCGAACAACTGTGTCTAAGAAAAGTAATAGATAACCGATGGAAGAAATCGGGTAGATTTTAGTGGAAAAAATTGATAACTTAATGCGTCACTTGGCGCTCGGGCCCACGGAGTTTCGGGTTACCCCCCATGGTTTGTTCATTTTCGGTTATGGAGCTTAGGGAGGAGGTTCATAACTGGGTGGCCAGTCGATGGAGGCGGGGAATTATCTGCAGGACAAAATATTGGAAAAATGATATATTGAAGCCTTAAAGGTATATAATAGATTTTTCTGCTAACGTCGCACTCGTGTGCAAGACTCATCTTGTTAAGTGTTGCGGAACGGACGGAGTAAACGGAGTGGATAGCATGAGAGGAGACGGAATAGACGGAAAATCGAGAGGGGTTCGGTAGGACCTGGAGAAGTCCCGAAATCGTGCCGAACGAGGCGTAGGAGCGGATATTGAGGAGAAATGGCCGAGTAGGAGATTTATTGAAAAGATCAGCAATTGGTGTGAACCGTAGATGTCTGGATCTTTCATGGGTATGGTTAGGAGGAGGAAAGAGTGGATGTAAGGTATATGTAGAGTATATTGTTTAAGATTCAAAAAAAGAAAAAAAGACACCAAGGTAGAGAATCAAGAAAAAAATCATAGAGAAGTGGTGGAGAAGAAAGAAGAATTTAAGCAGGAGGTGGACAGAACTAGACTGGCATGACTGGTCGGATTTGGGAACTTCAGTTTCTTTATATATGGATGGTACTAACTTCTTATGGTGCGTAAATCACTCCCACTTGCTAGGGTTCTCCATTTCTATTTTGCAATTACTGTTTTTGACTAGAAGCTTATCCTTTTTCCTTCATTCCTGCTTCTCACTCCAATGATGGTATGTTCGGTGTATCTTAATTGTCAGATTTCTTCATTTTGCCCTTGCCCTCAATTGAGATTTTAACTTTCCTGTTCAAACGTCCATGATAAGCAACTTCAATAGTAAGTCATGATCAACGTGTACTGAAGCGTAGCATAGCGAAGAACTTAGAAATTGGGCTAATAACAAACTAGAACATTTCGGTCTGAAGTGAAACTCCTCTATTCAGTTATTGGAGACTCCAGATTAAGTCAAGTCTTTCACCATCACTCATATTCCGGATGATTGCAGTGAGCTAGAAAAACTTGGTTCCCGTTCTTCGGTGTGTTTTAAGAAAACAAAAAGCGAGAAAATATAAGAGAAAAGACAAAGAGTTGATCAAAAATGATGGTATGTGAAGTACAGAAACTGTGATGTTGTAATGGATAGACCATTACGATTTTGAAGATCAAGACTGAGCTAGAAATATTCTAAGATATTCTGATCACTGGACACACGAGATACTTTGACTTACTATGCATTAGTAAGTGACTTTATAATTTAATGTGTCCCACAATGTTCTCGTTTCGAAATTACTGTGATTGTTTCTACAATACAATTTTTGAAATTAACATGTGTCCAAGAGGTTGGTACCTTGGTCAATTTACATCATCACAGTTACCCTTGTTGGCTATAAAAGCAAATTAGTTTCAAGATTTACAAGATATTTTTGTAATTTGTTTAACTCCTGACAATTGGGAATTAGGACCATAATCGGGTTGAAACTGTGGATCAACCAATCAACCAATATACTGTTTCTGTCCGCTAAACGTAGTAGTCCATTCACAACAACAAATCTGACTACAAGGATAGTAATTTAAGCTTGGAACGCAATTTCAAATTAACTTATCAAAGGATTATCATATCTCCAGACAAGCAATATTAAGCCTATCCGACATTATTCGACTATCAAGATATTATTCTTCAAGCCATAAAGCAGGTTATGTAAAGCGTTCTAGGTAGTAGGTTATTCTAACTTGTCGTTTCACAAATGAAACCTACACACCGAGTCACTTTACCAAGAATTTTTATTAGTGTCCTCTCTCAGTAATTAAACCTCACCTCGTCTCTCAATTCCACTTCTACATTAAACCTACATAGATCACCACACCTATATTGGTCCACATAAAAATCCTAATGCGGCATTAACCAAAATCGTTAATCAAAATCAAAAATACCAACTTCCAGAATTAGAAAATCTCTCCCTTATTTCCTCTTCTTTTCATTTTTTTTTTTTCGTTCCACCACTCCCTCTATCCCATCCTCTCCTCTTCTTCTCACTCTCCTGTACATCTTCAACTCATGTCTTACCATTGGAGAGACTGGGCACTAGCCTCGACGCTAACTCTAGCTACAGCGTACACAGCATGGACGTTACTTTCACCTAAGCTGTCGCAAACCGCATTGCTTCGCCCTAAAACCAAGGGCGTGGCTTCACTCATTGGCAACACTCCCATGGTTGAGATCGAGTCGTTGTCTAGACTCACTGGTTGCAAGATCTACGCTAAACTAGAGCTCATGAACCCCGCTGGTCTGGCCAAGGACCGTGTGGCTCTTGCAATTATCAGAGAAAACGAAAAGTTAGGCAACTTGAAGCCTCATAACGGTGATGTCATCTTTGAGGGAACTTCAGGCTCCACGGGCATATCGTTCACGGTTTTGGCCAATGCTCTTGGCTACACTGCACACATTTGTCTTCCTGATGATACACTGACGGAGAAAATGCAACTTCTCAAGTCGTTGGGCGCAGTGTTGGAGCCTGTCAAGCCAGCACCAATCGTGGACCCCAACCAGTACACGAATGCGGCAAGAAACGGCGCTAAATCTATCAACGAAGATGAGCTGGACCCAAGAAATGCCATTTTCGCCGACCAATTTGAAAATGACTACAACTGGCGTGTTCATTATCGCACTACGGGGCCAGAGATCTGGCGCCAAACCGAAGGTGATATCTCTGCGTTTGTTTCGGGTTCTGGCACTGGAGGTACTATTGCGGGAGTTTCTAAATACCTCCGAGAGAAGAAGAGTGACATCAAGGTGGTTTTGGCCGATCCTCAGGGCTCTGGGTTGGCCAATAGAGTCAATTATGGGGTCATGTATGATACTGTGGAAAAAGAGGGAAAGAGACGCAGACACCAAGTGGATACTATGGTGGAAGGTATTGGGCTCAATCGACTCACCTGGAACTTCAAGCAGGGAGAACATAATATTGATGAGGCCATTCGTGTGACGGATTCCCAGGCCACTAAGATGGCCAAATTTCTCTGCGTGAATGATGGACTCTTTTGGGGTCTGTCTGCTGCTGTCAACTGTGTGGCAGCAGTGAAAACAGCGCTCAAGTATGGCCCCGGCCAGAGGATTGTGGTGATTGCTTGTGATTCTGGAGCTCGGCACTTGCTGAAGTTCTGGAAGGTGGCTGCTGAGGTTCCATCTACGATCACGTTGGAAGAGATTTTGAACGAGTAAGTATTGGGTAAGTATAAAGGGAGGTGAATATAGAATACGAATGGACCAATGTGAAATATTACATGCAATCGTAATTGGACTTCTGAACAACAATTGGTTTTGTCTGTTCAAGTCAAGACCATCATTGATCGAAATCATTGTCAGGTGGTCTAATCTACAGTCAGTCTCGTAACATGGAATCTATTCCTCATAATTAGGTATTACTGCTCGCAATCTATAAGCATTACTCCTTCACTAACGAGCGCTTCTTCTCCCGGTACAATTTAATGGAACTCAATAACGACGCACTAATTCCCATCCAAATCTGGATGGTGTCAAAGTGGAGTGCGGCGTTGAACACCGTGTAAGAATTGAAGACAATGTCTGATATCGTCTTGTAGATATCCAATCTAGCATTTGTCATGCGGAAGTGGATTTCCTTGAGTGCCTGTGAATCTCCGGAGTCGTCGTCAGGATTACCAAAGTCCAGGCTGTGAAGGGCCGTGCCGCCCAAAAGCTGTTTGGAGATTGCTCGTGCCTTCTTTTTAACCTGGATCTGAATTTTGACGTCCATTTCCTTCTGTGAAAGTCGGTTCAAGTTGTTCCAAGCATTGTAGAGGGCCAACCACGAGTCTAGATACCAGGCATACGACTCGTGCTTCCCAACAAACTTGCGGAGGGTGGGGTTACGCAAGAATTTGAGTTTGTAGAGAAGGAGTGCCTCGTCATTGAGTGAGTAGTAGAGCGAGATTACCTCGCCTAGCGTATTGTTGTTGAAAAACATGTCGTTGATCTTCCATGACTTGGTTACTGGATCATGGTACGTAGCTTCACGCAATTTCTTGAAGAGAGCTCTGAGACGGAAAGGCGACTTTCCAAACCGTAAAAGTTGTCTGT
>Ga0160505_100121_pt1 | contig 58868 bp, 57 predicted proteins | sample DIDeMG_FD_108225 | JGI IMG/M metagenome (GOLD analysis project Ga0160505, IMG submission 108225) | Enriched chicken feces microbial communities from UW Madison campus, WI, USA - DID2874_E49_Stillage MG | ecosystem: Host-associated > Birds > Digestive system > Large intestine > Fecal ... | reverse complement strand
GGAAAAGCCCTGTTCAATTTCGAAAAGCTGCACAGAAAGCGGCATAATTGCCATCTTAACAAACAAAAAACGGAGTAGATTTCTCTACTCCGAAATAAGTCTAACTTTTTGGGGTCACTTCATTCTACGATGTTTTTTTCCAACGCTTCAATTCTGGGAAGAAATCGTTCATAAATGCTAAGGCTTCTTCCTCGGTTTTTCCCTGTTCTTCTAATATTCCTGCTTCTTTCATGTGGGTCAAGCTGATCGCGATCATTTCTTCCATTGTATGGTCATCGACAAAAGCGCCGTGCTTGTAGCAGTAAAGGCAGTACTCCTTATTTTAAGAGCCATCGTGTTCTGTCCCGTGTGTTCCGCTTGTCAGGGGCATACCGCAACTTTGGCAGTAGGTCATTTCTTCCATTCTTCTTCCTCCTCAGATAATGATCGGTAATCGTTTTCATTGAACTTTAACGAACTTATCGAAAGTATTTGTTATAATTATTTTATCAGAAAAAAGGGGAATCGGTCTGTTTTTTTATTGTTTATTTGAGCGATTTGATAAATGGGATAAAGAAAGAGTGAGAGACCCCATCGGTGTATCTGACAATCTGACTATACGAGGAGAAATGTACATGAAAATCAATCAATTTGGTTTAAAACGAGTCTCACTTGAAGAAGCGAAGAAAGAGTTGATGGCGGCAGGCTTTCTGACGATCGACGCCTCAAAGGACGCGACGAAATTATGGTTTGCGTTTTTACGAAAGAGTTTTTTAACCGTACGGGACGAAAGCGGCTTTATCAGCAAACTTGGCAATTTTTTAGCCGATGAAACGACGGATTTAGCTGATTTCTATCGGTCAAAACAACCGGTCACAAAAGAAGTATTTTATATGATGGGGTTGCAGCAGCTTGATTTTGAGCCGACGATCGATTTTGATCCCGGAAAAGTTTTAGAAGAAGCAGCTAGAATTGGCATCCCGATGTTCGACAGTGACTTTTCCCATAGCGATACCCTCATTGAGGCGTGGTATCTCTTGTTGACGAGTCACACTAAAAATGGATTGAATTATTTGGATAAGCTTGCTTCAGAGGGGTATTACGAGAACAACGAAGTAAGCAGACCGTTCTTTTTTAATGGCAAAGCGCAGGCAGTGTTTGATACGGCGAAACTGATTCGTGAAGTCATTTATGTGGAGGCACCTCTAGATACGGACAACGATGGAAAGCGGGATTTATTAAAATTAGAAATTTTACGGCCGATTGAAACAGAAGACGGGTTGCAAGTAGGGACCTTGTTTACAGCGAGTCCCTACAGTCAGGGTGTCAACGGACCTGCCGGTGAAGCATTGACCTACGATGTCAACGTGCCATTGGAACGAAAAGAACCGACAGAGACGACGTATGAAGAAATACAATACAAACCAACACCAGTGGAATTGCCAGCAGAACGAGAGGTCAAAGGAAAGGCGACTCATGGGACGGAGACCTTTAGTCGTGAAAACAATCATAGCTTAAATGATTTCTTCTTGGCGCGAGGGTTTGCGGTAGTCTATGGTGCCGGGATCGGAACGAGAGACTCTGACGGTATCCAAACCTGCGGCTCTGTCGAACAAACAACGGCTATGGCAGCATACATTGAATGGTTAGCGGGAAACCGTCGTGCCTTTACGAACCGTACAGACAACATTGAGATCAAGGCGTGGTGGAGCAATGGTAAAGTTGCCATGACCGGAAAATCATATCTAGGGACGCTGGCAACGGCGTGCGCGACGCGCCAGATCGAAGGCTTAGAAACGATTATATCTGAAGCCGCGATCTCTGATTGGTATCAATATTACCGCGACAACGGCTTAGTCATCGCACCGGGAGGATTCCCTGGAGAAGACGCGGATGTACTGGCGATCGAGACCTTCAGCAAAATGCGCAATGCGGGCGATTGGCTTCATAGTAAGAAATTCTTCATGGATTATCTAAACGAGATGGCGAAGCTGCAAGACCGCAAAACAGGAAATTATTCTACTTTTTGGGATGAGCGAAATTATCTTCCCTTCATTAAAGATATCAAATGTGATGTCGTGATGGTCCACGGATTGAATGACTGGAATGTGAAGCCGCGTCAAGTTGCAGATTTGTGGGATGCCTTGAAGGAGGTTCCTGTTGCGAAGAAGTTGATCCTGCATCAAGGACAGCACATCTATATCAACAATATGACTTCTTTGGACTTCCAAGACATGATGAATCTTTGGTTGAGCCACAAGCTTTACGGTGTAGAAAACGATGCGAAGGCTCTCTTGCCAGACATTGTTTATCAAGAAAACACTGCGCCTGAAACTTGGCATACGTTGACCGACTGGGCACCGGCTAGTGAAAAAGTCTATCATTTGGGGGCACAAGCATTAACGGATGCTGCTGCGTCTGGACAGGTGACCTTCAACGACCAATTACCAAAGGAGCAATACGAAGGGTACACCAAAAACATCCCGCTCTGGGAGAAGGAACTAAAAGAAGCGGGACCGATGGATGGGCATCGCTACTTAGCGAAAACAGAGGTATTAAAGGAAGCTATTTTCTTGAATGGACGACCAAGAGTCTCTATAAAGGTAGCTTCGAGCGTGGATTTGGGCATGCTGAGTTTTGAATTGATTGATTTCGGAACGGCGAAACGATTGAAACCTACTCCAGATGTCTTAGTGCCACATGGCTTGCCACTAGGAAGAAATTGGCGTGAAGACAATCTTGTCGAATTCAAATTAGGCGCAGAGGATGAGTACAAGCTGATCACTCGTGGTCATATCAATCTGCAAAATCGGGAAAATGCTTGGAAGAACGACGATCTGAAGGCCAATGAATTTGTCGATATCGATGTGATCTTGCACCCAACGATGTATCATTTACCCGCAGGACGACAAATCGGTTTAGCGGTCTACGGGACTGATTTTGGAATGACTGTACGAGGAAATCAAGATATTGCGTACACGATTGACTTAGCAGAGTCGCAAGTGATCTTGCCTCTCGGAGAATAAAAAAAGGAACCAATCACAAGGCGTTTTTTGTGATTGGTTTTTTGTCTGTCTGAGAATGCTATAATGAATCAACAAGAAAAGGAATGGAAGGAGTAAAAAATGAAGTTTAAGGGTGTGTTGCTGGCGTGTTCGTCAGGGGCTTTGTGGGCCTTATCGGGTATTATGTGCCAAATTCTTTTTGAGGAGTATCTTGTTTCGCCGGAATGGCTGGTCAGCGTGCGTCTTTTGTCAGCAGGGGTGCTGTTGACTGGATTGACGCTCCTTCAAGAAAAAGGCCGACGCAAGCGGAAAAAATTTACGCCGCGAGATTTTGTCGGTCTGCTGCTGTTTTCTTTGATTGGGATGCTGGGTGTTCAGTACACCTACTTTAAAGCGATTCAATATAGCGGTGCAGCGATCGCGACGATTTTGCAGTTTACAGGGCCGATCTTTATCTTTCTATTTTTAGTGGCAAATAAGGAAAAACGGCTTAATTTTTTTGAATTTGTATTGATGGCAGCAACCTTTATTGGTGTTTTCTTTATCGTGATGGAAGGTGGTACGGCATCGCTCAGTCTGTCGACGATGGGCTTTTTTATGGGCATCGCGTCAGCGGTCACGCTTGCCTTCTACACGATTCAGCCGCGGCTGCTGCTAATAAAATACGGGGAAATGCGGATCGCGGGATTAGGTATGCTCATCGCTGGTCTGGCTTTTCAACTGATTCATCCAGTCTGGCGTCCAGATTTCCAGATGGACCGCTATTCAGTTGGACTGGTTATCAGCATCATCATTTTTGGGACGGCACTGCCTTTTTTGTTTCAATTGTCGAGCTTACGGTTCATTGAGGCCTCTTTGGCTAGTGTGCTGACCGTAACGGAGCCGATTTTGGCAACGATCTTGAGTGTGCTGCTTTTTAATAGTCAATTTGCTGGGATGCAGGTCGTGGGCTTTGGCTTGGTTCTCTTCTCCGTCATTTTTCTGACACGGTTGTCTGACAAGAATGAGCAGCCGAAAGAGGAGCGAGTAGACTAATCGTTTCATCTGCTTCCTTATCTTTATTCTTTTTTGCCTGTTTGTTATATGATAGGTCAGAAGTATGAAAAAGAGATGGCAGAAATGAAGGAACGCGTGGTGGTTTTCGGTGATGCGATCATTGCGATCATTTTGACGATCATCGTTTTAGAATTACCGATCCAGACGGCGGCGAACGGTGCTGTCGATATGGTGTCGCTGTTGCGAGCGGTTGGGATCTATTTTATTAGTTTTTGTTTTGTCGCGAATTTGTGGTTTCAGACAGGGTACGCGTTTAACAAAATTGATCAAGTGAAGAACAAAGAATTGGTCATCTATTTATTGTTACTGTTTTTCTTATCGCTGGTCCCTTCAGCGACAAGACTGCTGATCGACGATACGACGAAGCAGACGCTATTGATCTACGGGGTGTTGACCTTGATCGTGACTTTCGTCATGCGTCGATTGATCGTCGCACTAACAGGGCAAGCAGTAAAGGATGAGGAACAGCGCAAACGCCGGGTGAACGAGCTGAATAAACAAGACTTGGGGGCGATCGCCTTTCGAATTGTCTGGTTATTTCTAGGAATGTTCTTTGTGAAGCCGACCTTGATCGTTTACTTAGTCTTGCCGATCATGGCTTTTTTACAAAATATCGTGGACCGCGAGGAAGACAGTTTGATTGCCTCGCTGGACGATGAGCAGCAAGCCGATTATTTCCAAGACCGCAACCAGGTGTGGGGGAATTCCGTTCGGCGGTATTCCACCTTGCTGCGAGACTCGATGAAAGCCAACGGCGGCGATGACCCTGATCGCTGGAAGCAGGTCATGGCTGACTGGGAAGGCCACATCAATCATGAGATCGATAAACGCCAGCAGCAATTGTCTTCCTTAGACGGGACGGACAAGCGGCGAGCGGAGAATGAAATCGCCCGCTTAGAGAAGCAAAAACAGAAAATGGCGATGCAAAAAGCCATGACGGAGCGTCGATTCAACCAGCAAAAGGGCTCAAACGATCCGCGTCTAAAACAACCGAAAAATCGTGGTTAACTACTGAGGCGAAGAGAAGCTATTCTTTCGCCTTGGTATTTTTTTGTGCCCATTATATAATGAAGTATAAATATCGCAAAGGAGTTAAGTGGACTATGTCTGGAACAATGATCGAACACCCAATCAAAATGTACATTCGAAGAGATTTAGGCATCACAGTCGAGCAATTCGGCAAGGTCGCGGGGATTCCGCAATCAACATTGGCTACTTGGATCAAACGGGAACGACGAGTAGAAAAATTGCCGATTGATTTTTATAGCGCGTTAGCAACCGTTCGCAAGCAGCCGATCGAGAGTGTATATGGTGAATTGTTAGGCTGGCAGCAGCGCTATGATCGCTACAAGCAAGAAAGCTTACAGGCTATTGCCGAGGAGCAGCCGTTGTTTTCTTTGGCGGCTGAAGAAGGACGCAAAGTTTATCGGAAGTATCGAACCCGTCAGATGGAAAGTCAGTTGCTAGAACCTGCGAGACGTCTGCGTAAAGCGATTGATCAGTTGAACACGCAGGCATTTATTCAAGCAATGATCGAAATCTATGGAAACATCGAATTGGCGATGCCGACGTGGGTCGCGAAATCATTCAATAAAAGTGAGTTAAAGGAAATAGGACAAGCCTTTTACAATGAACTCTTGATGAAAGGCTAAGCAGCTTTTTTTAAGTGGTGAAGGAACAAAAAAATTGTAAAGAAGCAGTTGCGCTTCTTTACAATTCTTCTCGAACTGTATTCGTGATTTTTTTAAGGTCGTCTGTCATTTGTCCAGAATGTCTGATGATATCGGATACGCGTAAGAAGCTGTTTTTATACATCGCTACTTCGCGAAACTTCTTATATTTTTCTTCGATCTCATTAAAAGTCGCTGGTTTACGATCGTCTTTTTCGACGGTTTCTGACCCGTTTACGTAATACATTCCTAAAAATGAAAGCGCGTCGTTGATGCCATCTAAGAAAGCCTCGTACTCTTCTTGGCGAATCTTCCCGTCAGCTAAACGCTGCCTCTGTTTTTCAATAAATATTTCGATTACTTGTTCCATTCTCAATCCTCCTGTCTCTACACCATTTTCTTATTACTCATCTCATTTATTGTACTATGAAACCCGGTACTTGTGTTATAAAAAAAGAAAAAATTTTAGTATGGAGATAATACAACAAATCGTTCTCGCGTATTTAGCGAATTTTCAAAATCATTTGACAGTTTTTCTTTTTTTGGGAATAATAAACGAAAGATTAAAATAATCTAACAAATGGATAAATCGAAGGAGACCTTTCTATGGAAAAGAGTAAACGCAAACAATTGTTGAAACTAATTGAATCCGATTGTCGGTTAAGCGTAGAAGAATACGCCGTGATGTTAGGCGAAGATGAAGTGATCGTTTCTGCAGAAATCAAACGAATGGAAGAAGAAAAAATTATTTGCGGCTATCGTGCCTTGATTGATTGGGATAAGGTAGAAGACGATTGGATCGAAGCTTTAGTGGAGGTCCAAACGATCCCTAAAGGCGAGGATGGGTATCGTGAGATCGCGGAACGCGTACGAAAATTTCCTGAAGTCAAATCCTTCTTTTTTGTCAGCGGCGGCTTTGATTTTATTTTACTGCTGCAAGGACGCAATATTAAGGAGATCTCAAAATTCATCTCCACCAACCTCGCGTCGATCCCAGATGTTTCCGGGACGCAAACGCATTTCTTGTTAGACAAATACAAGGAGTGGGGCATCGATATGTATCAAGATGACTCTGATCCTAGAATTCAGGTGAGCCCATGAGAAATTTTTTAACGAAAAAAATCACAGATATTCAGCCTTCGGGCATTCGGAAATTTTTTGATATCGTTTCGGAGCAGCCGGATGCGATATCTCTAGGGGTGGGTGAGCCGGATTTTGATACGCCGTCCCACATGACGCAAGAAGGGGTTCGATCGATTCAGGAAGGACGAACATTTTACACGGCAAATGCCGGGATGATCGAGCTTCGAGAGAAAATCAGCGACTACCTGCTTTTCAGGAACAAAGTTCAGTATGATCCTAAAACCGAGATCATCGTAACAGTCGGCGGCAGTGAAGCCATAGACATCGCTTTACGGACCTTTGTTGATCCGGGGGATGAAGTCATTATTCCTCAGCCTAGTTTTGTCTGCTATGAACCAATCACACAAATGGTCGGTGGAACGCCAGTGACCATTGATCTTCAATCAAACAATCATTTTATGCTGACAGCGGAAGAGCTGGAGAGCGTATTGACGGAAAAAAGCAAAATTTTGATTTTGTCATTTCCTAACAATCCAACGGGGGGCACGATGGACCGCGAAGCGTTGATCAAAATCGCGGATGTTGTGAAGAAGCATGATCTATTAGTTATTTCCGACGAAATCTACGCGGAATTGGTGTATGATGAGCCGTTTACCAGTATTTCAGAATTACCGGGAATGCGTGAACGGACGATCGTCATCAATGGTTTCTCGAAGGGGTTCGCTATGACCGGCTGGCGGTTGGGCTTTATGGCCGGACCAGAAATGTTCATAGAGCAATTATTGAAGCTTCATCAATACACGATCATGGCAGCACCGACAGCAAGTCAGTACGCAGCCTTAGCTGGATTGAAAAATAATTGGCAAGAGACAGTCGAACCGATGCGCTTATCCTATGAAGAGCGGCGCAATTATTTGCACCATGCATTAGAGAAAATGGGGTTGCCGTGCTATAAAGCCAAAGGTGCTTTTTACCTTTTCCCGCAAATCAGTCAATTCGGCATGAGCAGCGAGGATTTTGCTTTGCGTCTGCTTGAAGAAGAAAAATTAGCAGTTGTACCGGGGTCGGCATTCGGCAAGAGCGGCGAAGGATTCTTACGACTTTCGTATGCTTATTCGATCTATGAATTAAAAGAAGCGATTCAACGGCTGGAACGATTTGTTCAACGGTTGAACTAACAAGCTGGAGCGGGAAATCCGCTCCTTTTTTGATGCAAAAAAACCTGCTCGAAAGCGAGCAGGTTTTAGTTTGCCGGGTATTCTTCTTGCGAAAACTCCGTATCTTCATATTCGCCTTCGTCTTTGCCATAATAGCGGTTGTATCGCTGCTTGAACTTACGGAAAAGAAAGACACCGAAAGCTTTGAAAATCGTGTAGGTCGGGATACCAAAAACAAGACCAAACAATCCGAAGAGATTTCCCATGACCAATAGGACTAAAACGATCGTAACAGGATGGACCTTTAATTGATCCCCTAAAACTTTTGGCTCAATCACATTGCCGTTTAAGATTTGCTCGACGATCCACACAAGAACCAAGCCAATCAGCATTTGGAAAGAGTGGAGCAGGGCGATCACTGCACAGGGTACAAAGGCGATGAAAGGCCCGATATAAGGAATCACGGAGGTAATTGTAACGAGAATCGCTAAGGGCAGAGCGTAGGGCATACTGATGATCAAAAAGCCGATAAAGACGATCACGCCGTTTGCTAAAGCGACAATAAATTGTCCCTTCAAATAATCCCCCACTTGACTATTCAAAATTCCTCCTAGTTCTTTGGAATCCTCACGAAACTTCGGCGGCAGTAATTTCAAGAAATAGCCGTGAAAATTGTGAGCATCTTTCAATAGAAAGAAAGTGATGATGGGTGCTGTAAATAAAATAACGAAAAAGCCGCTGACCGTCGAAAAGAGATTTCCAATAAAGGTCTGGATGTCTCCAAGAGAATTGGATAAAGTGCTGATGATCTGATAAACGACATCCTCTAAAGAATCAAAGATTTCTTCGATGGGGCTCTCAAAAACCGTTCCGGCCGCGAGATCCTGTAAGGTTAAATTGAAATTTTCTACATGTTGAGGAAAATCATTGACCAAACTAGCGGTTTGGCTGTAAATTCTCGGGACTGCCCAAACGAAGAAAGCGCCTAATAGCAATAACAAAACAACGACGATCCCTAAAATCGAATACATTCGTTTGACGCCTTTTTTTTCAAAATAGTTCACGATGGGATCTAGTAAGTAATACAAAATCAGTGACAGCAGTACAGGTGCAAAAACCGTTTTAAAAATGATCGCTAGCGGGGTGAAAATGAACCGTACATGATAGAAAACAAAAATTAGTGCCCCCAACAGGACACCGGCAATCAATGTAAAAATTAGGTTCCGGCCGCCGATAAACTTGATCCAACGGGTCGCTTTTGTCGATGGTCGTTCCATTTTTATCAAATCCTTTTTTCTTTTAATTGTAGCGGATAATGAAGACCTACACAAAAAATAGGCTTAACCAATTAAAAGAAAAACCAAAATAATGCGTAAAATTCACAAAAATTATTTTTTATTTTTACAAAAATCGCTCTTCCTCCACGCATAAATGATAAGATGAAGCCATACCATACAAGGAAATTTTTTTAGAGGAGGCGTTTATGCTGACACGTTTCAAACAGTCCAAGCTATTTTTTTGGACAGCGGAAATAGTCTTAACGATCATAGGTATTTATTTTCTTTTACAAATGCCGAACATCTTCAAACCGGTGATTGGGATGGCTTCGGCGATCTTGCTGCCGTTGGTGATTGCAGGATTTCTTTATTACATGTTTGATCCAATCGTTGTATTTTTAGAGGACCGAGGCGGACTGCCGAGGGTGATCGGGTTTCTCCTGTCCTTTATCGTGATCGCTTTTGTGATTGCTTTAGTATTGATGAATGCAGTTCCTAAAATGATTGAACAAACCGTTCAGCTGACGCAAAATTTACCGATCTATGCGGAGGAAACGGGCCGCTGGTTAAATGAACTTGCAAATAAGGAAGAGTTTAAAAACTTCCATTTAGGGGAACAATTGGCCGCAGCGAACTTAACGATCAATAATTTGATCAAAGTGGGGATCGTCAGTGTGACCTCTAGTTTGTCACGAATCGTGGGATTTGCGATGAAGTTTTTTGTGCTGTTGTTCACAGTACCCTTTATCTTGATTTTCATGTTTAAAGATGGACACAAATTTTTAGATGCTGTTTCACAGTTTTTCCCGCTAACGATCCGCAAAGAGTTGCGGCAAACGGTACGTGAATTGAACGAGACGCTGTCTGCCTACATCAGCAGTACGGTTTTAGATGCGTTCATCATTGGGATTCTAAGCTTTTTAGCGATGACGATCTTCAAACAGCCCTACAGTTTGTTGTTGGCTATTTTTTGCGGTGTCTCGAACATCATTCCGTATGTTGGGCCATTTATCGGTGCGGTGCCGGCGGTGATCGTCGGACTGTTCATTTCGCCGCTTCAGGCACTGTACATGGGACTTTCGATCCTAGTTATCCAGCAGTTGGACGGCAATTTGATCAAGCCATTGCTATTTGGGAAGTCCTTGAACGTCCATCCGCTGACCATTATTTTAGTGTTGATCGGGGCTGGGAGTGTCGCGGGCATCTTTGGCATGTTGATCTGTATTCCGGTGTATGCCGTCATAAAAACGTTGGTCATCAATATTCATAAGATTTACCAGCTCCGCCGCGAGAGCCATCTGCTGAAAGACCCTAGAGAAGAGCAATAAGAAAACACGATAACGTCTTTTTAGAAAATCGATTTTTGTTTGTGTAGGCTCTACAGTAGGATTCATTTCACACCAATCAAAGGCATACCAAAAAGGAAGCAGTGGCTCACTGCTTCCTTTTTCGTCTTCTGATAACGTGAATGAATTCAAGACTCTTGAGCGATTTATAAGAGGGTTTAACGTATAGACCAATTCTGTGAAAATCGTCAAAAGACAAGCGTTTTTCACAATCAGTGTGTGAAATAAATAACTGAATTTACTCCCGCTCGTCAAAATCATGCAAAATTTTGGTTGATATCGGTTTATTTCGCTCGAATTTGAAATGGTAAATTGCCAGTAGTGCGATAAACCAGATCGGTGAGAAAATCAACGCTTCCCGCGTATCTGAGGCAAGTGCCAAAACAAACAAGACAAAGGCTAAAAAGGCGAAGACCAGATAGTTTGCATAAGGGAATAGCGGCAATTTAAACGAACTTTTTGCTGCTAGCTCAGGTTTTGTTTTACGAAAACGCATATGAGTAAAGACGATCATGCCCCAGATGAAGATAAAGCAAATCGTTGCGATGGAGCTGATCATCGTAAAGATATGACTCGGAACGAAAAAGTTCAAGATCACCGCGATGAAGATCACCAGAGTAGAGAATACTAACGCATTTCCAGGGACGCGGTTTTTAGTTAATTTTTTGAAGCGACTAGGCGCGCTGCCTTCTTGTGCCAATGAACGAACCATCCGGCTCGTACTATAGATGGCGCTGTTACAGGCGGACATAGCGGAGCTTAACACGACTAAGTTAACGATCGATGCCGCCGCTGCGATACCGATCTCGGAAAAGACTTGGACAAAGGGGCTTTGATCGGCCGACAGGCTTGTCCAAGGATAGATCGACATGATCATAAATAAAGAGCCTAAATAGAAGAGAATGATCCGTACAGGGATCGTATTAATGGCTTTTGGTAAAACCGATTTCGGATCAGAGGTTTCTCCACCAATCAAGCCTACCAATTCCACACCGCAAAAAGCGAAGGTCGCCATTTGGAAGGAGAGGACGAATCCGCCCGCACCTTTCGGGAAAAACCCGCCGTGACTCCACAAATTAGTGACGGTCACGTGACCTGCGCTTGTTTTGAAACTTGTGAGGATCATAAATGCGCCAGCAAAAATCAGGGCAATGATCGCCACGACTTTGATCAACGCGAACCAAAACTCCAATTCGCCAAACAATCCAACGGCAACCAGATTCAGCCCAAGCAACAAGACCAAAGCAATAATTTCAGGCAGCCATTGTGGAATATCTGGCAGCCAGTAATTCACATACATTCCTGTGGCTGTTAAATCCGCCATCGCAATCGCGATCCAGCAAAACCAATACGTCCAGCCGGTAACAAACGCAGCTTTATTGCCCAAGTAGTCCGCTATAAAATCTAAGAAAGAATGGTAGTTCAAATTTGATAACATTAATTCACCTAACGCACGCATGATTAAAAAAATGATGCAGCCGGTAATTGCGTAGGATAGAAGAATCGACGGCCCCGTTAGCTGGATCGTTCTCCCTGAACCGAGAAACAATCCAGTGCCAATGGCTCCCCCAATTGAGATCAATTGGACGTGACGGCTTTTTAAACCTCTATCCAATTCTTCATGACTTTCCAATTAAATCAGTCCTTTTTTTAAGATTAGAACGAGTTTATCAGAAAAAAGACAGCGATTAAAGAAATCCATGAAAAATAAAAAAAGAGTAAAAATATTCTAATTTTTTTAAAATAACAAAACAATTAGAAAGAGTTACTAAAGTTTCACTATTATTTGTGCTTTGCAGGTATTAAAATGCTATAATATTGGCAGCTTGGCCGTTCAATCGTTTGCTGCTTAGAGATAAGCTAGACAAAGTGTTTGAATCTAAGGTCAATAAAAATAAAACGTATTTTCCACTTTCGGAGAAATAAATACCTGAATGAAGGGGGAGCCGGTTTGAATAAGAAAAAAATCGGTTGGGTGGTACTCGGACTGGTTGTGTTGGGCGCCGTTGGTTTTGCCAGCTATCATATCTATCAAGAAAAAGTGATTCAATCAGAGAACGAAACCAAAAAAACACTGAATGCTCGTCTGACCAATCTTTATGAAGATCAAAAATCAGGCTATTTCAAAGCAGACATTTCAGCATCTGCATTTGACGACCTTGCCACTGAAGTAAAAAATCAGCGCGGGGAAAGCAGAACGCTGGAGGACATTGATCAAGCAAAGAAAAATTTTGATATCCAAACAGAATTAAATGCTCTTTTTGAAAAAAGTGTCCTCAATGGTTTGGATCTATCCGCACATCCTGTATTGAAAAAGCCAGATGGGGAGCAGATCAGCAAAATCAAAGAGCAATTGGACCAAAGTTCTGCGAAGGAGAAAGACTGGGGGCAGGACATCAGCATGCTCCTAGGGATCGCGGAAAATCAGTCGAAGGATTTTTCAAGTGCCGAAAATGATGTCACAACGCTTGTTAATAAAGGAAGCAGCTTGTCCTTGTCGGATTATTTGGCGGGAATCAAAACGTTGGCTGTGTTGCCGGACGGTAAATTCAAGCAGCAGCTTTTAGATAAGTTGACACCGGTAAAAAATCAATTGGCCAATGAGAATGCGAGTTTTGCTTCGCAGATCCAGCAAAGTGACGCCTCGATGGCTGCAGCAGAAAAAAGCTATCAAGAACGTCAGGCTAAAGCTTTGGCAGATCGTACAAAGGAACTGAATGAGCTGAAAAAGACATTGGCAGAAAAGCAATCAACCTATGATTCTTACAAAGACATTTTGGATTCCATCAGCGACAGTCGCAAAGACGATTCTTCGCGTAAGAAATCTGAAGAGGATTCACGTTCTCGCGAATCGGATACGTCTCGTTCCTCCGGTTCATCAAGTTCCAGCTCCAGCAGTTCATCAAGCTCGTCCTCTGAACAACGTCAACCTGAAGACGATTAAAAGAGCAACGATTTCTTCTAAGAGAAATCGTTGCTCTTTTTTAGCGTCATCTTTTGATTGGCGGCTTGTTGGTATTCTTCAAAAAGAGGAAAGATCTGCGTTCGTTTCTTAATGTCCAGTTTAATGAAGATGTTATGGACATGGGTCTTTACAGTTCCTAAAGAGAGGAACAGGCGGTCCGCAATTTCCTGATTCGTACAGTGAAACAGTAAAAGCTCGAAGACTTCAGATTCCCTCTGCGTGAATTGGTGAGCATGACAAAACCGTTGAATCAAGAGTGCTTCCTCTTGTTCTTCTGAGGAGAGTTCTTCAGAATGCTGCCGTTCCTTTAGAAAATAATGGCAGAGCAGAAGACAGACGGTAATCGAAAAAATGTCCTCTGAAATACTTCGATTATAAATTTTTGTCGTTAAAGAGCTGTATTGATCAATATTGAAAATCACGAAGCTGTCCTCAATGACGATCAGAACACTAAAAAGAAAACTGATAATGGACAACTTTTTCAAATACCCGATATTTAAATCGGGAAGCGGCAATCGCGTCCCTCGCCAGCAATAAAAACCGAGATAAAATAGGAAAAGCTGATTGCCCAAATAATAGAGCCAGACTTTAAATGCAGAGTTGGCCATTAGAGGAACTGTGATCATCCAGACAGCTAAAGCGATCAGCAGGCCATAGTGGGGAGCTTTGAGCTTTTCGTTTCGCAGATCGGCGATGATGGAGATTGAAAAGAAGGCATTCCCCATAAAAATGATCGTTTTGATCGCAGGACCGCTCATAAACGATTGGTCATAGCTTTGCGCAAAGGAATTGATGAATTCGGTCATATAAATAATGACGTTGTCAAAAATAAAAAAGGCCAGATAGAAACTAATCAGTAAAAACACTTTGTTTTTTTCTTTTAGATAGGAATTTATTGCGAAAGCCATAGTGATGGAATATAGAATGATCAAAAGTATATTGTAAACGAAGATAGCAATCATATTGAATCCCCTTTCATTAAAGAATTATTAGACTCCTTTTTTCTTTCTAAGTATAACACCATTTATTCCGTCTTCGCTCCTATAATCGCTAAACTTTTTTCTAAACTTTTCTAAACCCTTGTAAAATAAAAGGTTTATACCTAAAAATAAACCGCATGAAAATGTCTATTTTTCGAAATGTTAGCGTTTACATCCTTTGGCTTATCGTAAACTTGCTTATTTATCAGTAAATTGAAGGAGCAAAAGCAAACAAATTACTTAGGAGGCGTCAACATGGCAAAAAGAGATTTCATTACAACAGAAAATTACACGAAGGAGGAAATTCAATACATCGTCGATTTATCTTTGAAAATCAAAGCTTCTATTAAAAACGGTTATTATCCGCCATTATTAAAAAATAAAGTATTGGGCATGATCTTCCAACAATCTTCTACTAGAACACGGGTTTCATTTGAAACAGCGATGACACAATTAGGTGGACACGCAGAATACTTGGCACCAGGCCAAATCCAATTAGGTGGGCATGAAACTATTGAAGATACGAGCCGCGTATTGTCTCGCTTAGTCGATATCTTGATGGCACGGGTAGAACGTCATCACAGCGTTTATGATTTAGCAAACAATGCAACGATTCCAGTTATTAATGGGATGTCTGATTTCAACCATCCGACACAAGAATTAGGCGACTTATGTACAATGATCGAACATTTACCTGAAGGCAAGAAAATTGAAGACTGCAAAGTATCCTTCATTGGCGATGCGACACAAGTATGTTTCTCATTAGGCTTAGTAGCAACAAAAATGGGCATGGAATTTGTACAATTCGGTCCTAAAGGCTTCCAATTGAATGAAGACCACCGTGAACGATTAGATGCGATCTGTAAAGAATCAGGCGGATCATACACTGTATCTGATGAAATCGAATCTATCGAAGGCTCCGATTATGTATACACAGACGTTTGGTACGGATTGTATGAAGCAGAATTATCTGAAGAAGAACGAATGAGCACATTCTATCCGAAATACCAAGTAAACGATGAATTGATGAAACGTGCTGGCGAAAATGCGAAATTCATGCATTGCTTGCCTGCAACTCGTGGCGAAGAAGTGACAGATGAAGTAATGGACGGACCAAACTCGATCTGTTTCGATGAAGCAGAAAACCGTTTGACATCGATCCGCGGCTTGTTGGTTTACTTGATGCACGATTATGCAGAAAAGAACCCAACTGATGAAAAGAAACAAGCAGAAGCAAAAGCAGATTTGGAAGTCTTCTTAGGCAAAGCACTATAGACCCAAAAGGTGAGGACGGAAATGATCTGCGGCATTCAGTAAATTCATCAGGATTATTTCCATTCGGGGATTGAGGAAATCCTCAATCCCCGTTTCCCTTGTACCGGAAAGGAAGAAAACAATGGGAGAAAAAAAGAAAAAATTTAGTTTGATGAGTGCAATCTTATCCGTTATCTGTGTCGTATTCGTAGCGGAGGCGGCAGCGCCAGTGGCAGCAATCGGGAATTCACAGTTTTTTTGGTGGATCTTCTTACTGATCGCGTTCCTTTTGCCATACGGGTTGATTTCGTCAGAATTAGGAACGACCTATATTGGCGACGGCGGGATCTACGATTGGGTGACGCAAGCATTTGGTCACCGCTGGGGTTCACGCGTGTCTTGGTATTATTGGATCAATTATCCATTATGGCTGGCTTCTTTAGCGGTGGTTTGTCCAGATTTATTAACAACGATCACGGGCATTGAGTTTCCGACGATCGCGGCAATTCTGATCGAGCTGGTCTTTATTTGGGTGATCGTGTGGATCAGTTTTTACCCAGTCGCGGACAGTGTGTGGATCTTAAATGGGGCAGCAGTCATTAAAATGCTTTTAGCGATTTTGATTGGTGCATTAGGACTTTATACTTTTGTGACAAAAGGCGCAGCGAATGAATTTACCTTGTCTTCAATGCTGCCAAGCTTTGACTTGAACAGTTTATCCTTTATTTCAGTAATCATTTTTAATTTACTTGGGTTTGAAGTTATTTGTACCTTTGCAGACGATATGGAAAATCCAAAGAAACAAATTCCGCAATCCATTATTGCCGGCGGTCTAGTGATCGCAGCAATCTACATTTTCTCTGCATTCGGGATCGGGGTGGCGATTCCAACCGATCAAATCAGTACCGGCAGCGGTTTGATGGACAGCTTCAAGCTATTGACAGGTTCGACTGGCGGCTGGTTCATCATCGCGATGGCCTTCTTATTCTTGCTGACGTTGTTCGGCAACATGATCTCTTGGTCATTAGGTGTAAACAATACCGCTTGCTACGCAGCAGAAAACGGCGACATGCCGAAAATTTTTGCAAAACGCGGCGGCAAAGACGAAATGCCGATCGGCGCAGCTATCATGAACGGGATCGTTGCAACCGTGGTAGTCGTTATTGCACCGATTTTACCAAATCAAGACCTATTCTGGGCGTTCTTCTCATTAAACCTTGTAATGTTCTTGATGTCTTATGTTCCAGTATTCCCAGCATTCTACAAATTACGCCAAATCGATCCAGACACACCGCGACCATTCAGAGTCGGCGGCAGCGACGGCGTATTGAAGCTTTTAGTGGCATTGCCAATGATCATGATCGTGATTTCGTTGATCTTTACTGCCTTGCCATTGCAATTTGATCCAGAAACATTGAGCCAACAACTTCCGATCACGATCGGAGCAATCGCCTTTACCATTTTCGGTGAAGCGATCATATGGGTGAAAAAAATCAAAAAAGAAGGAGTAATTTATCATGGCGAAGAGAATCGAAAAGACAACACCGAAGCAAGACGGGTTTAGAATGCCCGGCGAGTACGAACCACAGGAAAAGGTTTGGATGATTTGGCCAGAACGTCCAGATAACTGGCGCGACGGAGGAAAACCGGCTCAAGAAGCCTTCACGGAAGTAGCGAAAGCAGTCAGCAAATTTACACCAATGAACGTGGTCGTTTCGCAGCAGCAATTCCAGAACTGCCGTCGTCAATTACCAGAGGACATCACAGTTTACGAAATGTCTAACAACGATGCGTGGATTCGTGACTGCGGGCCGAGCTTCGTGATCAACGGCAAAGGCGAACTGCGCGGGAATGACTGGGGCTTCAATGCTTGGGGCGGACTTGTCGACGGGTTGTACTTCCCATGGGACCAAGACGATTTGATCGCACAAAAAATCTGCGAGATCGAACACGTCGATTCCTACCGCACAGATGAGTTCATTTTAGAAGGTGGTTCTTTCCACGTGGATGGCGAAGGGACTGTCTTGACGACTGAAATGTGTTTGTTAAGTGAAGGGCGCAATCCTCACATGACGAAAGAGGAAATCGAAGAAAAATTATGCGACTACTTGAACTGTGAAAAAGTTCTTTGGTTAGGCGACGGAATCGATCCAGAAGAAACCAATGGACACGTAGATGACGTGGCGTGCTTCGTTCGTCCAGGAGAAGTCGCATGTATCTATACGGAAGATGAAAACAGCCCATTCTATGAAGCAGCACAAGATGCATACAAACGTCTGAATGAAATGACAGATGCAAAAGGCCGCAAGCTAAAAGTGCATAAGATCTGCTGTCCAATCGAAAATGTGACGATCGACGGCAATTTCAAGATCGATTACGTGGAAGGAACGATGCCGCGTGAAGACGGCGATATCTGTATTGCGTCATACATGAACTTCTTGATTACCAATAACGGCGTGATCGTGCCGCAATACGGTGACAAGAACGATGCGTTAGCTTTAGAACAATTAGAAATGATCTTCCCAGAAAAAGAAATTGTGGGCGTTAATACAGTAGAAATCGTGTACGGCGGCGGAAACATCCACTGCATCACGCAACAACAACCACAAAGATAGGAGACCCTCATGTCAAAAATCGTAATCGCTTTAGGCGGAAATGCGTTAGGAAATTCTGCCAATGAACAATTAACCAAAGCAGAATTAGCAGCGAAATCCATCGCGGATCTCATTACAGCCGGACACCATGTCGTGATCGCTCACGGTAATGGCCCGCAAGTCGGAAAAATCCGTTTGGCCTTCGAAGAAACCAGCAAGACGGCGGAAGATACGATGCCGTTCCCAGAATGTACAGCGATGAGCCAAGGCTACATCGGCTATCATTTGCAGCAAGCCATTGATGAAGAATTGGTTTCCCGCGGAATGGAAGACATTCCAGTCGTTTCGATGCTGACACAAGTCGTTGTTGATCCGAAAGATCCAGCCTTCTCAAATCCGACGAAGCCGATCGGCGGGTATTACACGGAAGAAGAAGCCAAAACACTGATGGATGAAACAGACGACGTGTATGTGGAAGATGCAGGTCGCGGCTGGCGGCGGGTCGTTCCATCACCAAAACCAGTAGATATCTACGAAAAAATCAGTTTAAAAACCTTAGTCGATGCGGGGCAAGTCGTCATCGCCTGTGGTGGAGGAGGTATTCCGGTTATCTATGAAGGCTCACGCTACAAAGGCGTCGATGCCGTCATCGATAAAGATTTTGCCGCAGCTAAAATGGCTGCGCTGATCGACGCAGATGTCTTCATTATATTAACAGCTGTCGACCATGTCTTCGTCAACTTCGGCAAACCTGATCAAAAGGCGTTGGAAACAACGACTGTCGCTGACATGCAGCAATACATTAGCGAAGACCAATTCGCTCCTGGCAGTATGCTGCCAAAAGTCGAAGCGGCGATCGACTTCGCTGAATCAAAAGCAGGCCGTCAAGCCATCATCGCTTCTTTAGAACAAGCGTCAGAAGCCGTGAAAGGCAACAGCGGAACGAAAGTACAAATGTAAACTCAAAATCCCGATTTCTTGGTATTTTTTCCAAGGAATCGGGATTTTTTGCGTGTGTTTGCACGGTACAATAAAAGAAAAGGGAGTGAGAGGAGCCATGAAAAATCAAACAGTCGATAAATTATGGAATGTGATGATTTGTATAGGATTAGGTGGTTTGGTCGTATTTTTTTCGGCGATGTTCTCCATGTTTTTAGTGATCGCCCAAAGAAACAACGATCATAGTTTTACGACAATTGATAGTTTTGCACTCTGTCTATTTTGCTTATTTGCCTCATTTATACTCCTACGGCTTTCTCAAAGTTTAGATTTGTTCTTTTTTGATTTGAAATTTTTGACCAAGAGAAATATTCAAATCATTTTAACAGCCACGATTTCATTACTTATTCTCTCCATGTTGGAATCCGTCCTTATCGATCACAAAGTCATTATTGAAAAAGCGTTAAATCCATTAGACACGCAGGTTTTATCTACAGTTCCGCTAGTGATCATTGTACTTTTTACGTTCGTCCTTAGTCCAATTATGGAAGAAGTTGTTTTCCGAGGAGGAATTATTGGGTTGGTTTTCAAGGATCACGCATTTTTAGGTGTATGGGTATCGAGTATCTTGTACAGCATTTTATTGCAGCCAAAAACCTTCATCTGCGGACTCTTATATTTACTAGTGAATGGTATTCTAGGTCTCGCTTACGTGAAGACAGGAAGGCTGATTGTTCCGCTGCTTATCAAAATAAGTGCATGTCTGATAGTATTTTTTCTCATATAGTGAATGGGATGGCGGCTGCTTTAAAGGAGTGAATATCCGCAACTTGTCTATCTCATGTCACTAAACTAGAAAAACAGCCGCCGAATCGGCGACTGTTTTTTTAGTCTTTTTCTGCTTGTTCGACTTGTTTTTTCAAATCATTGATTCGTTTGTCTAAGTCTTTACTTTGGTTCTTTGTGTCTTGAATTTGGTCTTTGACCGTATTCAGTTCAGAGTCTCGCGCGGCTTTTTCATGGGCGTACTCTGCTTCTTTGTTGCGGTAGACATTGGTGTATTGGTCCGAAAGGGAACCGCCCGATGGCTCAACCTGTTGGACCAGAGCAAAGACTTGTTGTGCATACTGATCGAAGGTCTGCCAATTGTCCTGACTGTCTGTGACGATGATCTCGAATTGACTCAACGTATCGATTCGTTCAGAAATCAATTGATTGCTGAAGGTTGAAGCTTCTTCAACCATTGGCGTATTCAACTTCGCCGCCGTTAATTCGTTGGCTTTTTGTTTCGCCAAGGTATCGATGTTCGCTGTCGAAGTCTGCAACGCATTCTTACGTGTTGCTAAGACTTGCTTTGTTTGACTAGAACGAGTCACCAATTGGTTGCCGACTTTTTGCACGGAAGAAGGCATTTGGAAATCAACGTCTTCTTTGCCATTATTTAAAAGATCCATCGTTTGTTTGAAAATTTCCTTCGTTGCCTGTCCCACGCTGCTGTTATCCTGTGGTTGCGGCGTGTCATCGCCGGCCCAGACAGCTACGGTGTAATACGGGGTGGCGCCGACCGTCCATAAATCCTTTGCTTCATCAGTCGTCCCGGTCTTGACCGCCCAATTTTGATTGTGGGCCAAGGCCAGACCGTTTGCCGTACCATCAGGATCTTGATGCACAGCTTTCATCGTATCGATGGTCAAATAGGCAGCATCGTCGCTGTACACCTTTTGTTGCGCAAGATCGTTTTGTGCGAAGATCTCTTGTCCATTGTCTTTTCGCTTGATCGTTTGGATGTTTAATGGTGCGCGGTAATTCCCTTGATTAACTAAAGTAGCGATTCCGCTCGCCATTTCCTGTGTGGTGGCACCATAGGTCATCCCGCCGACAGCGATGATCGGGTTATCGTCTTGGACATCAAGTCCGGTAAATTGCATTTGCGCTAATGGCTGATAGACAGGCTCTTTTAATTCCGCCCGATTTTCTTCCGCTAATTTGTACGCAACGACGTTTGAAGATATCGCTAAGGCATTTCTTAAGGTCAAGTTTCCTTTAGAGCCATTGTAAATATTGTTTGGATACGTGTCGTTTGGTCGATCATCTGAAACGGCATTTGTCTCAAGCAAACCGCGCTCATACGCAGGCGCGTAAGAGACTAATGGCTTGATCGCTGATCCAGGTTGTCGGAAAGAGAGAAAGGCCCGATTGTAGTGGTTGCCCTCTTCGCCGCGCCCGCCGATACTTGCGACGACATCGCCTGTCTGGTTATCAATGACTGTCATCGCCGCCTGCTTCGTAAAGAAGTCATTTTCTCCACGGTCTTGCCAAGCGTTCATGACGTTGCTGACGATTCCTTGCAGTTGATCATGAAGCCCCGTATCAATGTTCGTGCTGATTTGATAGCCTCCGGAAAGGATTCGCTGATACACTTTGTTATACGCTGTCTTGTATTCTTCGTTGTAGCGATCTTCTTCTTCCTTTGAGTCAAATTGATACTGGAAGCGGAAGTCCTGTTGCCCCATTAGAATCTTCGTCGCTGAATCGACGGCTAAAGCCACTTCATTATTGTCTAGCTGATTGTTCAGGGCGTTACTATGAATCTTCGCGGAGATATCGTCTGATTTTGCTTTTTCATATTGCTCTTTCGTGATATAGCCCTGCGCGTTCATCTGTTTTAAAATCAGCTTGGCACGCTTTAAGGCATTTTCCTTATTGGTCGTAGGGTCAAAAATCCCCGGATTGTTCGTAATCCCTACCAGTGTTGCCTTTTCTAAAAGACTGGTGTCATTGATGGACTTTCCGAAATAGACCTTCGCCGCCGCGTTGATCCCGTAGGCACCGTGACCAAAGTATACGTTGTTTAAGTAATATTCTAAAATTTGGTGTTTTGTAAATCTTTTTTCCAGGGCTTGAGCCATGACCATTTCTTCGATTTTTCGAGAAATAGACACTTCAGGAGTCAAATAAATATTTTTGACTAATTGCTGGGTAATCGTAGAAGCCCCGCGGACGCCGCGGCCTGTAGCAGCATTCAACGCGATCGTCAGAAGCCCTTGCGTATCGACACCATGATGTTCGTAGAAGCGCTTGTCTTCAATCGACATCAATGCTTGGGAAACAAGGGGGTCCATTTCCTTATACGTTAAATAGTCCCGCTCCTGCGTTTTTAGCTCTTTGATGACTTGCCCGTTTTTATCGAGAATCGTGGTGGGGTGGTATTGCTTAAAATCGCTTTCCTGAATTTTCGCTGCGTGCTCTTCACCAGCGTCAATCGCTGCGGTCACTTCCTTGCCATACTTTTGGAAAAAGAAAACCGTACCTGCGAGGAGTATTAAAAGTATCACGGTAAGTATGCCTAATGAAATCTTAGTAGATTTCGCCAGCTTGATCCGTGAAGGCTTGTTTCGTGTGGGTTTCTTTTTGAGCTCTTGTTTTTTTTGATGCCGTTCTTGTCTGTTTGCCATATCCGCCTATCCTTATAAATCATTTCTTCTAGTGTAATAGAAATTGACGAGAATAACTATCATAATCCTATTTTTGCAAGGAAAATTTTAGATAATTTCATAAAAATAGGCAGTTATTCACTAGAAATACTTGACGCTTTTGCGATTAGTCGCCACAATAAGGAGGAGACGAGGTGACCTATGAACACAGCAAAAAAATGGTTGATCTTTTGGGGTGTCCTAGCAGCGTTGTTTGTCGGCATTTTTGGTATCGTATTAAGCGGAAATTTCCCACAATTCACGATTCCCTTCAGCGTGTTCGCAAGCGACGACAAAGCACAGAAAAAAGAAGAATTGCCAAAACTTAAAACTCTGGCATTAAAAGATATCAATGATCAAACGTTAGTAGAAGAACAAACAAAAAAAGTGGATGCACTGAATACAGCCTTTGTGGATGCAAGCAGCTTCTCTAGTTCACAGGCAATGGCAAGCACGATCGAAAAAATTTACGGGTCGGCGAAGGATGGCAAAAACATCTTTGATCTTTACCGCAAGATTTATCCGATGGTAAGCTCTGAAGAGAGCGGCTTTGTGAGTGTCAGTTTGATTGGCTTTGGTCAACGACTGATCGATGACCAGCCCATGATGACCCAGCGGCAGGTTTGGAGCTTTACCGATACAAACGGGACGCGCCATGATTATACGGTGAGACTGCGTTTCAATGATAAAGAACTGTCGGAGCTGACCGCAGAAGACGGCAGTGATATGAAGTCTGTCATCACAAAGGATGACACGTACCTTGATAAATCCGCAGACTTTGAGACAGCATGGACGGAAATAGTCCGTAAGGGAACAGATACGCAGTTGTATCGACAAATGCAAAAAGCAGGAATGAACAAGGACCAAATAGAATTTAAGGCATTAGAGAAAAGTATCTCTGTGAATGATCCAAGCGGCTTCTTTGAACTATTCAAGGATACCCGTGGAGACCTTACACACGCCTACCTTTCCGGTTTTTACCATACAAACACGCCAACAGACGGCCAGTCGGATTATTACTTCCGAGTACCGACGTCCGAGAAAAAAGTTTCCGAGTTCGTTGTTGTCTACGATCGCTTGCAGCAAAAGATCGTTTCGATCAATCGAAAAGAATAGGAAGAATTCTTTTAGTTTTACAAGATATACTTAATTAAAAATAATAATTATATGATAAAGACCATCAATTTTTTGATGGTCTTTTTTTGTAGCGATCGACTGTTCTTAAAATTCAATTTTCTCAAAAAAGCGAGTCACTCCCAGTAATTGAACGCCTCAGCCAACCAATTAATTAAATATATTATTAAATATATGGGATGTAGGAAAAATTTTTCATCATAATTCAAAGAATATTTTTGATTTTTGAGGGATTATAGAAATACATTACAATAATTGTTATATTTATGCCAAGAGGAAAATACCCCGAAGAATCACATTCTTAGAGGCGGGGAAAGTTGAGAGAGGAATCCTCTAACCTAAACATACGTGGTGGTATGTTTACTTGATGGGGGGTGGTACATGGGATTCTACTTCTGTTTTTGGCCAAAAACAATCTCTTAAAAAATAGACTGCTGCTTTTCTAAGGTAGTAGTCACTATAGTTAGGGTAGGGTTATTTGTTGTGCACTTTTTGCACTTGGGTAAGAGCAGAAAAGGAGAGCGAAATGAAAAAGAAGAGACTAATGAAAAAGTTTAAAGGGATCATGTCGTTGGTAACGTTACTGATCATGACGGTATCTTCATTGGGGATACCAGCGGAAGTTTTTGCGGCAGATAGCGACAAGCCGGAAAATCTGACGGTCAAATACAACAATGAACAAAATTGGACTACCATTGAGTTTGATAAGGTCGCGGATGGAGAAAGCTACAACGTCTATCGTGGGGAAGAACAAGACGGTGAATTTGAAAAAATTGCTTCATTGAAAAGTGATAAGACCTTTACCGTAGACGATTATATGACGTTGAAGGTAGCAGGCACGATCAAATCGGATTATCTTTACTACTATAAAGTAGCAGCGGTCGTTGATGGGAAAGAAGCAGATGCTGCTGGACCAATCGCCAATCAGGACGTTGCTAAAAAAGAAAATGAAGAGGGAATCGATGCTGCTGCGGAAGCACCGCAAGTTGAGATCGCCGAATCTGAAGAAGCAGAAGAAGACGCTAGCAGCCGTATCTTTGGGTCGTTCAAGCATAAAACAGGATGCGATACAAAGCATAGTGGAAGTGGCTGCAACAGTTATAACAAGCATGATTCACATTGTGATAGAAACCATAGTAAATACCGCAAATGCAATTCAAACAACTGGAAACATGGCGATCACTGCGACAAAAATCACGGCGGGAAAAACTGTAACGAAAACAATTGGAAACACAAACCCGACTGCGACAAAAAACACAGCGGGAAAAACTGTAACGAAAACAACTGGAAACATAAACCTGACTGCGACAAAAATCACAGCGGGAAAGAGTGCAACACGAACAATTGGAAACACAAACCTGACTGTGACAAAAATCACAGCGGGAAGGACTGCAACACGAACAACTGGAAACATAAACCTGACTGCGACGAAAATCACAGTGGGAAAGACTGCAACACGAACAACTGGAAACATAAACCTGATTGTGACGAAAAGCATAGCGGCAAAGACTGCAACCATAATTGGAAGCACGGCGAGCACTGTGACAAAAACCACAGCGGGAAACACTGTAATGAAAACAACTACAAAGAAAAATGGGATGCAGTTAAAAATGTTTGTGTCACTGAAACACAGCATCATTGGCTGAAGCTTAGCTGGGAATCAAAAGGCAGCGATGCGGAATACAAGATCTATCGGGCAGTCAACAAGTGTAACGATTATAACTCTGGAAACTTCAAAGAGATCGCTACAGTAAAAGGGCAAACGACCTATAATGATATCAAATTAGACCACAACACAACTTATTGCTACAAAGTCATGGTAAGACGTCCGAAGACATGTCCGTATACGATCGAAACAGTGTCTAGCTCAAACATCGGTAAATTCACCGTTTGCGGAAAGACGCTGAATCCAAGTATCAAAGCTTCTGCTGTCTCTGAGAGAGCGATCAAAGTAACTTGGACAAATACGAAGAGTGACAATGGGTCTACTCGCTATGCAACAAGCTATACACTGTATCGCAGTACAACGAACAATATCAACAATGCAACAGCGATCACAGTGAATGGCAAGCAAGACGGTTCAGAAATGTCTTACCTAGACGATTGCTTGAACCAATGCACGACCTATTACTACTGGGTGAAAGCAAACTACGGTCAATGGAGCAGCTGGGTAAGTCCTCAATGGGGCCCAAGCTGTGCAACCACATTGAAGAAAAAGGAAATCGGTACTGGATTAAAAGGCTGCATCAAAAACTATTTAGTGTGCGGCTGTATTCCAACACGCTATTATGGCGCACAGATTTTCTTAGGTACGCAAAATCCTAGTACGTTAGATTATTCGAAAGTTCGCGTTTATCGAAGAACCGCTAGCGGAGGATATGGCTCTGCTTACACGACCATCGATGTTCGCTATGCCAAATATATGAATGGCGCTTTTGGAAAAGGTTATTACTTGGATTACACATTGAGCAAGGTCTGCTTATCTAGAGGGACTTACTACTTCGCAATTCAAGCCATCGGCACAGATTGCGGAAAAGAGATCACTGGTCCGATGAAAGAAATCGGCTGTGTGACTGTAAGATGTTAAGCACCTCGCACGTGTGATCCATTAGGGTCGGGGGAAAAAGTGTTTTAAAAAAAGGAAAGAAACCGTTTTTTGAGTGGCTTTCTCAAAAAATCGTCCAAAAAAAGTGTTAGGAGAGGGGTCTCCTAACACTTTTTTAATTTATAAAAATAGCTTCGTGACCTGTGTAAGGCAAGAATTTATCAAACACATCGGTCATTCGAAGTTTCATATAATTTGTAACAGAGCCAGAACTGCAGGCGTACCATTCCCGTTCAGAGACCGATTGATCGAACACTAATTGAATCTCATGATCGGGATCTTTAAGAAGTCCAAAGATCGTCGCCGCACCAGGAATCACACCTAAGCGTTCCTTCAACAAATCAGCAGAGGCAAAGGAAACGCGAGGAATCTCCATTCTTTTGCCAAAGTCCTTGGTGACAAATTTGAAATCAGCCGGCGTGATGTATAGGTAAAATTTCGTTTTCTTTTGATTGCATAAAAAAATCGTCTTTACCACTTCAACACCTAAGCGATCATCGATGTCAATGCAGTCCTCCATCGTCAAGGCTTCTCCAGTAGCGACTTGGTAAAAAGGAATCTCCAACTTTGCTAATGTGTCATAGGTTTTTTCTTCTAATTCCGAACCAAATTCAGTCGGCGGGGTAGTATGCATCTCACTAACGTAAACCATAGCGGCCTCCTCTTTCTTTGTGATAAATACTACAATACCTGTTTTTGGTCAGTTTCACAAGCTAATTTAGTTTAATTTGATTGTTTTCCAGATCCTTTTTTACGAGAGAATCAAGAATCTGCTCAATATCATGGTAATCTGCTGGTGAAACGTTCGATCGGATCACGACAGATTTTTGATTTTCTAACAAGAAATTGTTGCAGGTAGGAGAAGTCCCGATGATTAACTGGGCCTCTTGAGGCGCTTCAACAAAATCTAAATGGTATTGATTTTTAAAATGCAGGTCGATCTTTTGCTGGATAAAGCTGGCAAAAAGTTCACTCAGCTCTGAAAAGACATAGACCGATATTTTCGGCAGACAATTTTCTAGCGGATACAGGGTCATACAAGTAAGGATCGTGTACATTTGCAACTGTGGGCGGTCGTATTCTGGCATTTTCCGAGTGAAGTCTTGCCAAAACGCTTGGAAGCGAAGGTAATAATAAGGAAATTGTGTTTCCACACGGGTCAGTCCCACATTGATACTAAGCTGTGTAACGAGAGGAAGGTTCAGCCTGAAAAAAGAGAAGGCTGAATAATGCTGTCTCAGCTTTCGTCCGACACTTTTTTGCTCCTTCAAGTTCAACGAACGGAAATGCGTAGAGAAGGCATCGATCCAGCAGGCCGTCGCCTCAGTGAAAAATCGTTCTTTGGAAGCGTTCTTCGGCTGCAACTCGAAATCATTCAACAGAGAACTATAAATCGCATATAAAAAGAAACGCCACTCATCATTGTCCCACATCTTTAAAAAATCAGGCTTCTTCGGGTATTTGAAGCGATTCAATTGCTCTACTTCAGCAGCGTTGAAGACAAGCGGGCTTTTTTTAATGAGGGACTGATTCGTGATCAATAACCAGAAGCTGATCATTTCCAAGTTCGTTGGATTGTTTTTGATCTTTAGGTAGTCTTCGATTTGATCGGCCAATTGTAAATAGCTGTCCGTATTGATCCCTGCAACTTGCGTAAATTGATGATAAAGTCCTCGAACGAAAACATAATAAAAACGACGGATATCGACTTCACGTCCCTTGAGACTGATTTTCGCAGAACAAGAGATATAAAGGTCCGAGTCCTTCAATTCTTGATTGATTTCTTTTATTTTTCGTCTCAGCTTGGATTCACTGATATTTTTGTCCATACAAAATTGAATAGCTGAGATTTTTCGTTTAACCAGTATCGTACGAATGATCTCACATGCAAGATCATGCTGGTAAAGATAACTCGTCAATGTTTGGAGATTCGTCGATGAGCGATCCAGTTGGATACCGCGCCCATTGTTCATGCGAAGTTTTAACGAATAGTCTTCCTCCGTATAAAGCTGATCAATGATCATCTGCAGCTCTTTGCAGTTCATACGAATCGTACCAAGACTTGCGTATCCGATCTTCTCCTGTAGTTCTTTTAGAGAAATCGGCGCTTGGAGACCGTCTAATATCTCAATGATCTGAATCTTTAATAAAGTATTTCTATCCATCCCCAGCATGAAAAAACGCCTCCATTTCCATTTGTTAAAAATTAAGCTCACTTTTTTATATGATAAATTAAAATATCATATAGTACAAATAATAACCTAATAAAAGACAAAAAATAAAGTTTTAACCTAAAAAAATCTTTAAAAATACTTTGCAAAAAAGAACGCCAGTTATATTTTCTTCTTATTTGAAAGAGAAGAAGTATTAAAAATGAGCGGATAAAAAAGTTTGAAAAAAAATAAAAACCTGTTTAAAGAGAAGTGCAGCGAGCAAAAAAATACGAGGATTTTATAAATTATGATTCCAATGATACCGCAAATAAAAATCTTCGCAGCACTTTTTTATGAAAGCGGTCGTTTCCGCTTACATTCTAAGGTATAATATATCTAAAAGGAGTAAGCAATGAGAATCTCAGAAATGAAAAATATTGGTGTGGTAAATGAAGAAAAATTAGCACAAGTAGGGATCGTTGAACCGGAGCAGTTGCGGGATTTGGGAACAGAGGGTGCGTTTCTGAAGATTCGTCATTTGGTAGATGACGGTGCGTGTTTACATCTGTTGTACGGATTAGAGGGTGCCATCCAGGATATTCCCAAACGTGAGCTGAGTGAACGACGAAAAGCGGAATTACGAGATTTCTTCAAACAATTAAATTAGATTTCTTTGACTTCGCTTGCTGGTGTAATTGTTTCACGGTACACTACAATTAAAAAGGGAAGTGGCTTTTTGTATCTAACAGCATTAGTAATCTTCATCATTTTAGTAGGTGCGTATAATATTTTTCTTAACCTCGCAAAGCGCAAGAAGAAAAACATCTCTTCATTGATGGTAAACATTCAAGTAACGCTGAATATCGTATTAGTAGTTGCAGGATTGCTCTACTTGATTTTCGGATAAGAAAAAGAGGAAGACTGCGGTCTCCTCTTTTTATATTATTCGATTTTAGCAACGTTCGGTCAGCGAGCTGGAACAATCTCGGCACCGAATGGCAGCAGCGCCAACCGTGCGAGCTTCACAGATTGCATAGCAAACGGGATGCCGACGATCGTGAGGCATAGAAAAAGAGCGCTGGCTAGATGACCTAATGCCAAAGGAACCCCGGAAACAATCAGCCAAATAATATTGACGAACAAATTTAACCCTGTCGTATGGTACACAATGTCTTTGCCAAAGGGCGCAAAACTCAAAGACGCAAATTTGAAACATTGCAGTCCGATCGGAATACCGATGATCGTGAGGCACCATAAAACACCCGCGAGGCACCAAAGCAGCCCGCCAACCAAGCCGCCAAAAATAAACCAGATGATATTACCTAAGCAAGACATATTCTATCCCTCCATTTTAGTAATAGTGTATCATTTATTTAGAAAAGTACCTCCAACTTGAGATGGATTTATGACGTGAAAATTTGCGAATAAATTAAAACGATGTATAGAAGAAGGGAGTCTCTTATGTTAGAAACCGTTGAATTGCTTTCTGTTGATGAAACCACCCGGCTGCAAGGCTATCATTGGTCCTGTGATGAGCCGTGGGCGGTCTTACAGGTCACACACGGCATGGCCGAGCATTTATTGCGCTATGAAGCTTTGGCCGATTACTTGAATGATCAGGGAATCGCCGTGATCGGTCATGATCATTTAGGCCACGGATCATCCATCAAGGAAGACCCGAAAGGCTATTTTCATGATGAAACGATCAAGCACGGATTGGTCCAAGATTTGTATGAAGTGACCCAGTGGGGAAAGAGACAGTATCCGAAGCTGCCCTTTTTTATTTTAGGCCACAGCATGGGTTCCTTTGTTTTGCGCAATTATATTTACGACTATGGAGAAGAGATCCAAGGCGCGATCTTAATCGGAACGGGGCAGCAGCCTGTTTGGCTGACGCGAATGGGTCAGAAATCGGCGAAGCTGTTGAGTAAAATTCAAGGGGAAAAGCATCCTAGCAAGCTGATCGATTGCTTGGCATTTGGTACGATGAATCGCAAAATAGAAGCTCCAAGAACGGACAAAGACTGGCTGGTCAGTCTGCCGGAGGAAGTCGACGCGTACCTTGCAGATCCTAACTGCGGGTTTTTATTCACATTAAGCGGGTACCACGAATTGTTTACATTGATTATTCGCGCGCAAAACGCGGAGTTAGTCCACAAGGTACCCAAAAATTTACCGATCCTTTTATTGTCTGGAAAAGAGGACCCTGTCGGAGAGTATGGAAAAGGTGTAATGAAAGCGGCCCGCGCGTATCGAGCTGCTGGCGTACAACAAGTGACCGTCCATCTCTACGAAAAAGCACGCCATGAACTGCTAAATGAAACCCAAAAACTTTCAGTTTTCAATGATATTTGCATATGGATGGAAAAAAATTCTGGAAAATGATATTATTGTAAAAATTTTAAGGTAATTGAGGTATCCTATGAAAGCAGAATTTTTAATTGATTATTGCCACCAGGGAGATTGGCATCCGCAAGGCGGTCAGACCCAATCACCGATCGACATCCAAACGAGCATGACTGAAACCTACGAGGCGCTTGCCCCAGTGCAAGTGAACTTTTCTGATACGACCGCCACTTTTTTTAATAATGGACAAAACCTGCAGCTTTTAGGTGCGGGGCAGGCGCTCATCAACCATCGCAGGTTTGATTTTGTCCAAGTGCATTTTCACGCGGATTCAGAACATCGCTTAAATGGCGAGATTTTTCCATTGGAAGGTCATTTTCTCTTCCAATCGCCTAACGGTCAAACAGCAGTTTTGGGTGTTTTTTACCAAGTTGGAGAGCACAACCCAGATTTTGAACATGTATTGGATCAATACGACAAGCAGCAATGCTTCGGCGAATTTTCTGTAGACGGATTGATTCCTGAAAATAAAAGCTATTATCACTATATCGGCTCATTAACCACACCGCCATTGACTGAAGGCATCGAGTGGTATGTGATGCAGACCATTATGGAAGTCTCCGCAGAACAGATCCTGCGCTTCATGGCGATCCACGGAAGAAACAACCGCACGTGTCAATCATTAAATGGTCGTAAAGTGTTGAGCTACAATGAATAAAGAGGCTGCCGATTTCGGCAGCCTCTTTATTTGTGTAGTGGGAGGGTTAGTCAAGGTAATCTTTTAATGCAAACGCGACACCGGACTGATCGTTAGAGCGAGTCATCTTGTGGACTATTTTTTTTACAGCAGGGGCTGCGTTAGCCATCGCCACGCTGGTTCCGCTCATTTTCAACATCTCCAGATCATTCTCTTGATCACCGATCGCCAGAATATCCTTTGCTTCAATGTCTAGGTGGGCAGCTAAAAAGTTCAGTGCGGCACCCTTATTGACACCATCCGCCATCACTTCGAGCCAGTAGGTATCAGAATAGGAGCTGTTGATCTCGTGCTTTTCTAATTGTGCACGGAGCTTGACCAGCTTGCGTGTGTCTTTATCTGTAAAGGCCAATTTGAAATAACGGATCTCATTTTCCTCGATTTCCTTCCATAAATCCTCAACTTTTGATTCTTTCAAATTGAATTGTGCATAGTAGGGGCTGTTCTTTTCATTCTTATCCTGAGCAAAGGACATGCGGTCGTCTTGGGTCGCTCTGCTGGCTACGACCGTCACTTCCGCTTTCATCGCAAGTGTGAGGGCAGTTTTCACTGTATCAGAATCAATGGTATAGTTTTTCAGAACATCGGCGATTTCGCCATCATCAATACGTGCCACATAGGCACCATTCGAAGCCAGAGTATACCCTTGTATCCCCAAGTGGGCGAACACTTCTTTTGCGGAGTGTATCGAGCGTCCCGTAGCTAACGCGATGACTCCGCCTTGTTCGTCAAATTTCTTTAGTGCGGAGGCGTTCGCTTCAGTGACAAGACCGTCTCTATTTAGCAAGGTGCCGTCAAGATCTACTGCAACTAATTTCATCTATATCCGTCCTTTTTTGTGCTTTATCTATCCTAAGGGTAGTCTAATAAGGAGAAAATGAACAATTAAACGCTCATGTGAATAATATTCAATAAGATTACAATAAAATAAATAAAAAATTTAGAAAAAATTAATAATTTATACAAAACAGCCAAATATAAGCACTTTTAGCCCGTTTTTTGAGTAAATGGAAGAGGTGTCAAGGCAGTAATTTTGCTTAATTGTTCGGAGGGGTCTACTCTGAATTTCGTAGAGAACTGTTATTAATAGCTACGAAAAATTCAGATAGGAGTGAAGGTTCTATGTTCTCAAAAATTGAGGAAATCCCTGTAGTCACAGCAGCTGATGAAAATTATGCTCCTTATCTTAGTGTAATGATCTCAACTTTACTGAAACAAACATCAAGGAGTACACCCATTCGCTTCGTTATTATCGACGACGATCTTTCAGTCGCAAGTAAAGAAAAATTGATCCAGACGGCGCGTAATCATTCAAATGCCGCTGTTATTCAATTTGTGAAGGTTGATGAAAGTGTGTATGAAGACTTTTTAGTGAGTGATCATATTACAACGACCGCTTATTTTAGAATCTCGATGCCAAAGATTTTGGCAAAAAAACAATATAAGAAAATTTTGTATATCGATGCAGATACGCTTATTTTGGATGATATCCAAAAACTTTATCAACAGGATCTAGAAGGAAAGACGATCGGAGCGATCATTGATCCGGGCCAAACGAAAGCACTAGAGCGACTCGGCGTAGATTCAGAAGACTACTATTTTAACTCCGGCGTGATGGTGATCGATGTTGATCGATGGAACCAGCAAGAAATTACAGAGAAAACGATCAGTTACTTGAAAAAGCACGGGGATAAAATCATTTATCATGATCAAGATGCCTTGAATGCGGTGTTGTATGAGCAGTGGCATCCGTTCCATCCTCGTTGGAATATGCAAGCGTCATTGGTTTCGGACAAACATCCAGCACCGACTGAAGCCTACAAAAAAGCATACAAGGAAGGACGGGAGAATCCGGCGATTATCCATTTTACAGGACACGACAAGCCTTGGAATACGCTAGAAGACCATCCTTTCCAAGAGAAATATATGGAACTGTTAAACGAAAGTATCTTTATGAAGACGGTGAATGTAAAATGAAAAATGAAAAAATGACAGTGGTTTCAAGTAGTAATGACGGCTTTGCGGAGCACGTTTCGGCACTATTTGTTTCCATTTTAGAGAACACGAAACAACCAGCATCAATGATCGATTTTTATGTGATCGATGATAAGATCAGTATCGGAAATAAACGATTGATGAGAGAAACGCTTAAGGAGTACGGCGAAAAATTGCATTTCCTAACGATCGATAAGAATTATTTTGCAGATGCAGTGGAAAGTGATCGAATCCCTGAAACAGCGTATTATCGAATCGCGATCCCTGAACTCTTTAAAGATAAAAACGTAGAGAAAATTCTTTATTTGGATTGTGACATGATTGCGCTGGCCGATATTTCAGAGCTTTGGGAGATTGATCTTGGCGCATACACACTAGCTGCTGTTGAGGACGCAGGCTTCCACAATCGTCTCGAAAAAATGGACATCGCTTGTGGATCGACAACATACTTCAATTCAGGCTTTATGCTGATCAACGTGGAAAAATGGTTGAGTGAGAATGTAACGAAGCGTGTGTTGCGCTTTATCCATGACAATCCTGAAAAGCTTAAATTTCATGATCAAGACGCGTTGAATGCCATTTTACACGACCAATGGCTGCAACTGCATCCTAAGTGGAATGCCCAAAGCTATATTATGAAACGTGAAGTGGAGCATCCAGACCCAGAAGGCGAAAAAGAATATTTCCAAGCACGGCGAGACCCCAAAATTATCCATTACTCGGGCCATGTAAAACCATGGGACCCAGAGTTCACCTCTTCGTTGAAAAAATATTATGAAGAGTACGAAGATTTGACCGCTTTTGAAGACGCGATTGAGACAGAAACGACGCCAACGAAACGACCACCGACAAGAAAATTAGGGTAAAATAGGAGGAATTTAGAATATGAAAAATCTATTAAGACACGGCGGCCAGCAAAAAAATCATTTCCATCACAAACAATCAGGAAAAAATCAAAGCAAGCAACAGGACAGCGCGGTAAAATCATTGATGTTTAAAATTTTATCTGTCTTTGTTATTGGTTTTTTAACAAAGAAAATCAGAAACCGAAAAAAATAAGCAGACGGACGTATTTCAATCACGAAATACGTCTTTTTTCTGCTTAAAAATAATTCTATAGTATAGAAGAAACACATCACGGACGCCCGAAACGATTCCGGGGTTTGTGCTTGACCTGCGGTTCCAATTCATGGATCAGCTTAGTCAAGATATGATCAAACTGCTTTTTTTCCTCAGGGGTTAGGACGTCAAGGACCACTGGTTGAAAATCGTCGCTCTGTTGCGCGGCGATTTTTCCGCGTGCAGTCAAATGGATAGTCATCACCCGTTTGTCTTCTTGCGATCTCTCTCTCGTGATGTATTCCTTCTTTTCAAGCTTGCGGATCATCTCGGAGGCTGATTGCGGGCGCATATCCAGCCGCTGTACTAGCTCTTTTTGAGAGATACTTCCGTGTTCCCGGACGATGCTCAGTATTTGCCCCTGACCACGGTTGCGATTTTCAAATTTGAAGGGGCCGCGAGAATTTTCACGGAAAAATTGCATGAATAAGCTGCTCAATTCAAAATACTTATGGGTGACGGTTATATTTAGTTCTTTTTCATCCATTGAGTGCTTCCTCCTGTTCCAATAGATTCCTACACAAAGAGTATTTTATCAGGTTACCGAAATAAATCAAAGACTTCTTATGATACCCACACGCCAACGATGCAACTACTCAGATTCACCATCTGGGTTTTGGTTTGATACTGGCTGCTAGAAGTGGCGAATGATCGAGATCTTTAGTCAATAAGCCGGCTCAGAATAGTAATAATCTGAAAATTGGAAACATACTAATGGACAAATGGATAAATCATCAAATAGTGATATAATTCGGTTTTTATGATGGATGCAAAGAATAATATTATCTAATTTTGTAATGATAAATGATACTTATTGTCAAATAATCATATTTTTACTCCGCGTGGAAATAATTGAGTCATTTCACAGCTGCTAATTTCCTTCTGTTATTGAAATTGGCGTAAATTCATTTATACAAGGGTTTTACGGGCGTTAATCTAGTTCGTAATTAGTTATAAAATGACGATTTTTAGTCTAAAATAAGCAGCGGATTTAAGAGAGCTTTTTAGAATTAGGTTAACAACGGCGAATCAGTGCTGTATCGTAATAGGTGTAGATAACAGGCGTATTTAAAAATGATTTTTTTAGAAAGGTGAGTTAAATATGATTAAATTATATGGGTCAGCCAGTTGCAATTCATGCAGAAAAGCGAAGGCATGGTTAGAAAGACAAGGATTGGATTTTGAGGAAAGAAATATCATTTCTGAACCACTTACGAAAAGAGAGCTGAAAGAAATTCTTTCATTAACGGAAACCGGAACAGATGAGATTATCGCGACACGTTCGAAGGTTTATCAAAAATTTTCTTTTGATTTTAACGAGTTATCCTTCAATGAATTGGTTGCTGTAATTGAAGAAAATCCGAGCTTGTTAAAACGACCGATCATTATGAATGAAACCAAATTGCAGATCGGGTACAGCGAAGAGGACATTCATCAGTTTGTCCCTAGAAAAGTACGAAGAGTCTATTCAAAGAAGATGACGGAAGCTCTCTTCTATTTAGAATTGGAAAAACAAAAAGTCGTATAGCTGACTTCTTCTAATAGCGCATAATCAGTTTTTTTAAATAGAGTAGTCACCAACTATGCACCCGAGAGGACTAACGGTTGTGAGGGTATCGTCTTTTTCGTCAAGGACCAAAGAGAACAATGCCAGGACGAAGGTTGAAAGGGGCTTACAATGACTGAAGATTTTGAAAAGAGTGCACTGGATCGCATGCTGGGGGCAGGGATCAGTAGAGAGCACATCCAGCTTCAAAAGAAGATCATTTTTCAGGGAACACATCGAGAGTATTACTATGACAAAGTGGAAAATAGTGAAGAGTCCTGTGAGACCATTCCTGTGGAGAAAATCCTTGCGATGAAAGACGTAGAGGCTGTCGAGGGCACGTCCGTTTATGATCTTTTTGTAAAGATCGGAAATGCTGAAAAAACTGCCAAGATAATTGAAAAGCAATTAGACTCTTTAGAGAAAAACGGGCTGTTGTCCCAACAGACTTCTTATTCAGGAAAAATCAATATAGAAGGGCCGTCGCCTCTGTTGATTAATTATTATAAGGACGAGGATTGCTTCATTACTCAAACGGATACGCGTTACCAGACCGTCGCTGCTAAAATGTTTGATGCCCCTTTTTTATCAGGAATCCTGACGACCTATCAATTAAACGCAGAAAAAAAGAAACTGTATGATGAATACGAATCTTTGCGAGACCTGCTGCGATTAACAGATCTCAGAGGGCTTACCATGGATATTTTTCAAAACAAAAAAACACGTAGCTGATCGACAACTACGTGAGTAATAAGAGGAATACAAAGAAAGGCAGTAAGACCAACTCTTTCAAAGAAGGGTCTTACTGTCTTTTGGATTATCCTAGACGGGACGTGTCCATTTTTTCAAGAACGGTTTTGATTTTTCTTCTAGAAATGGGGCAAAAATGATTTTTGTCAAAATAAATAATGCCTTCGTTTCTTTTGATTTCCGTAATGTTGCTTAGATTGACAACAAATGCACGATGGACCTTATAAAAACGATCATCCAGCTTCTTTATTTCTTCTAGGGTCGCATAGAAATTGACCAATCGAGACTTGCAAATAAGTCGGACTTTATGAGAAATTTCCGTCGTTTCAAAATAAAGAATATCGGAAAAAGGAACTTGAAAACTGGTATTTTGATTACGAAAGACAAATAGCTCTTCGCCGTGCTGAGTCGTGTTCATTGATCGCAAATGGGAAAGACCTTCAAAAATGTGTTCCTGAATGTCATCGATAGAGCTGTCTTTGTCTATAAAATCAAAGGCGGAAACCTTGTAAGCATAGGTGATCGGCGCAAATTCAGAGTGGGTCGTGATGAAAATAATGATCCCGTATTTATCGTATTTTCGAATTTCTTTGGCGACGTCCAATCCTTTTCTTTTCTCACCATGTAATTCAATATCTAAAAAATAAATATTTTGATCAACAGTTTCTCGTACCTTCTCAAGCAGAAAATCTGGCCGAGAGGTCGCGATAATAGACTTAGCGATCCAATGATTTTTTGCAAGAATTTCACGAATCACTAATTCTAAACGTTGCTGCTGCAGAATGTCGTCTTCCAATAGAAAAATATTCAAAGTTGAATCACCTCTCTGATTACAAAAGTTTGTCGAAATACACCTGCTTGAAATTCCGTTTGCAGGGAAAGATTTTGATAGTTTTGTAAAATCGCTTGAACCGTGGCTAATCCTAATCCTCGGTTCGTTCCTTTTGTTGAGTACCCTTTTTGAAAGATTTTTACGATGTTTAAGGAGTTTTCCGAGCAGGAATTTTCTATGATCAATTGAATCTCCCTCTCAGAATCGTTCTTAAAAAAGGCGATGTTCAAAAACGGATGCGCATCTTTTTCAGCAGCCTCAATGGCATTATCCAGTAAGTTAGATACCACCCGTACATAATCTAAGATATCGATACTTTCATTTTCGATAACATCCTCGACCTCTAAGCGTACAGGAATATTTTTCTGCCACGCCTGAATGACATGAGCTGAAATCACACCCTTTATAGGTAATGTCTTCAAGTTATTCAACCTGGTCAAAGAATAGTGCTCTTTATCAATAACAAGATTTTCGTGATTCAGAATTTTATTATAGGTATCCTCAATCAGTGAAATATCTTTTGACTTGATGCTCTCACTCAAGCTGATCAGCATATTATGGTAATCGTGTCGAAAGCTGCGCAGCTCGCCATAAATCGCCTCGATTTGATGAACATACGAGCTGAGGTCAGCCAATTGCGTGTCCTTGAGTTGTTGGATACGTTGGTTATCAAGTTCTTTGGTTTTTGCGTTTAGATACCTAAGAAGCAAAATAATGGTGAGCGCAAAAAAGAAAATGAGGTATTCTCTTATTGGGCTATCACCATTAAAATAATGAACTTCTATCCAATAACTTAAAAATTGAATGGCACAGCAAACAGAAAGCAGTACGTTAATGAGGAGTAGAAATTTCTGATTTAATAATTCTATTTGGTTTTCCAAAAACAGTAGGCTATTTCTCATGAGCCGAATCATGACCACATTGCAGACAAACGACAGTCCTGGAATGACGATTATTTGAAATAAAAATACTTCGAAACCTGCCAATAAATGACTCAAATTCAATCGATCAAAAATATTAACGAAAATATATCCTACTAATGATGTAGAGAAGATTGAGTAAATACTGTAAAAGTACAGCAGATTTCTATTTTTATCTCTTTGGGTAAAATAACCATACAAGTATAAACAAAGAGTACCTGGTATGAAGAAAAAGTACCCTAAAAATATATTTCCAAGTACTATGCTCATGAAAAATAGAAATAACGAGAGCAGAGAAGGGCTCCTTTTTGATATGGCCAAATAGACAAAATAAAAAGACAATGTTTGAGTAAACAATGTTAAGGAGCCAATCAGGATTTCTTGCATCTTATTTCAGTTTTTTTAATTTTGGATTTTCTGGCTCATAAAAGCAGAATGGGCAAGCAGCAAAAAGTGAGATAGCAGTTAATTTAACGAGAATTCCTGAGAGAACGGCCAAGTGTGATTTATTGTTCAGTTTGATAGTTTTCATAATTTTTATAACTCCTTTTAGTTAATTTATAAAAAAATGGGTGAATCAAGAGTGATTCAATGACTAGACCTGTTATTAGCAATGTACTTGTTTTAGCAGCTACAAAAAATAGGGAGAGGCAAATCACCACGAAGGCGCTGAATAGTGCCTTCCTTTTTTTCTTTTTTCGTTCACTAATACTGACAAGAGGGTTTTTCTCTGTATCTGAAGGTGCGTAGAGAAAAACAATCAGCAGAACGATGGAGGATAGAAGAAGCAACCAGTTAAATGAAAAGGTGAACAGACTGTATTTTAAAAATACTGGAATCCCGACAAAAACGACCAAGCCGAAAATAGAGCAGTTACGGGAAGATTTTGCATGCCAGCCGCCAGCAGGTATTCTTAGAAAAACGTATGCCAGATTCATGAGAAATGTTTCAAATAAAACACCAAAAACAAATGCGACAGCGTATACTTGAACACTTTTAAACAAATTGATAAGTAGGATCTCTAGAGCATAAGTCGTATTTTCATAATCTATTTCGGACATATAACGTTGCGCTTGTATTTTCCTTAACAAATACAGTGTGAGGCTATGAGTCAAAAATTTCCCTCCTTCCAACATCTAAAATTGAACGCTTTTAAAGTTTAATCTATTTATCCCCCAGCTACAACATAAATTCCCGAATTTTTCTTTTATTCATAGGAAAATCATGGATTAAGTCAGGAGATATTCCTTCAAAGATTCTCTCAGCGGCAAATATTTTCTTCTTGAAAAAGGACAGGTATTGTTTCCTTCATCGTTTGAAAAATAAACACACCGGTCATATTTGTTAATTTCTTTGATATTAAGCAAATTCACTACGACGGAGCGATGGCAACGAAAGAACCAGCGCCATTCTTTTCCTTCAAAATCATTAAGCGTTCCGCGGCCGTAATACTTCTTATCTCTTGTGGTGAAGCATAAAAAATGATCCCTTGTGGTATCAACAGCGATATAAAGCAGATCCTCCACCGACAAGACTTCTACACTTTTGTCTGTTTCTACATAAATTGATGTTCGCACTAGTACAATCCCCCTTGAGTGTAATTGTAAAGGAAAAGTACTAATTGTTAAGAGGGATATCGTGAACGGTATTATTTCAACCGTCAGTGGTCGACCAAGATCACCTAAATTAGCATTTTAAAGATTTTTCTTGTCTATATTCTTTTATAAATAGAAAAAAATGTTTTTTAGCTAAAAATTAAAAGTGGCAGACGAAGGCTTACATGTATCCTTCAGCTTCTTTTCGCGTCAGCCAAAAATGAATACCACCAGTAGAATCTGCCCAGCGGTTTGGATTAAAATTTTCTGCAACGACCCATTCACCGACTCGATAAATAAAGTCTCCATCAACATAAGAAATCGCTTCTTCATAGGCTTCATTCGTGTACATATCTTTGATCGTCAGCACCTTCGCCTTGTCACAACGGCAGCAAGAGTTTGTTGCGGAAGTCCTGCGAGCATTCGCTGGGATCAATAATTGGACGATTCGGTGATCAAAGCACTTTTTGTAGCCGATAAATGCTCCTTCCGCGGGACAATAAAGATCAAAAAACTTCGTCTGGGCATCATGGATGATACCTGTCAAATCCGCGTGCTCCAGCATGGCGAAAAAGAGATTCGCACCGGAGATATCTGCGCCACATAAGCGGGACCACTGAAAATCCGTTCCTTGTAACGAAGCATCTACCAAACGCGCGTCTGAAAAATCACAATTCACGCATAAACAATTATCAAAATTCGAACCAGTTAAATCCGCATGAGAAAAATCAACCTGCTCAAAAATCCTATCATGAAAATCAGAGTGCCTCAGATTGGCATACGAGTAATCCTTGTTTTTAAGAGGCGCATTCATTTTCCGCACATCCTTTCAATGAAGTATCGTTACTCTTATTATAGTAGGGTTTTAACGGATTTAACATAACAGATGAAAACAATCTACTCGCTAGGTCTCTTTTTTTATAGGACACAGCTAGAGAAAAGAATGTTTCGTGATGAATTTGTTATTTAAATCACTGCTAAAAATGATTCGAATGATTGATAAATTAATAGTAAATGATAAGTTTGCTTAAAAAACATCTTTTATTCATTTTTTAGTCCGACGATTATTGGTAAAATTCAATTCAAATAGGGTGTTTTGGGGTGGGTAAATGAAAAGGGCGCATTCAGGAAAGAATCGTAAAAAAAGACTAATGGTTATCCTTATCGTAATGGTCATAGCGATAAGTGTGATGGCAAATCAAGCAAAGGAAAATGGGGTCGAGAGTATGCGGTCTGTCGTAAAAGATCCGATTGGCGTAGTGAATAAAGCCATCGCTGTACCAAAGAAATGGGTATCTGATCGTAAATACTCTGTGTCGAATTTGTTTGATACTTATGAGGAAAACAGAAAACTGGAAGAAGAAGTTGCTCACTATGACGAAATGAAGCGGAAGGTAACGAGCCAATCACAAGAAATTGAGCGCCTTAAAGAAGAAGTCCAATTAAAAAAACGGTTGACGAACTATCGAACGCTGGCAGCAACAGTGATTGCCCGATCTCCGAATGCGTGGCAAAATACATTGATGGTAGACAAGGGCAGCCAGGATGGCGTTACAAAAAACATGGCGGTGATGTCTCAAAAGGGCTTGATTGGTCGAGTAAGAAAAGTAAAAGAACAGTCCTGCGAAATCGAGCTGGTCACTTCTGATAATAGAAGCAGCAATCATTTTCCGATAAAAATAAGTGCCGAAGATGGAGAATCTTTTGGTATTTTAACCATGTACGATGAAAAAAAGAAGCAACTGATCGCCACGCAAATTACTAAAGAAAAAAATATCAAAAAAGGTGATGTCGTCCGTACTTCCGGTCTAGGCAGAAATTCACCCGCTGGTATTCCGATCGGAACGATCGTCCAAGTCAAGCCTAGCAGAAACGGGATCGATCTAGAAGTGTACATCGCACCTTATGCGCAAATGGCGGATGTCTCCTTTGTGACGATAATTCAAGATATGCCAGATAAAGACTAAAAAATTGCAGACAAAAGTGCCGTGCTCAAAATAAGAGAGCGGTACTTTTTTTATGTGTTCAAGCGTATTTAAAAAAGCTTCTTAGTTGTATAAAATAAAGTAAACGAATTTATTTTTGAAATGGAAGCAGGGATATCATGGTAGCATTCGCATTACTATTTAGAAGTTTGTGGCATATTTTACGAATTCTTTTTCGACAGGAAGAACAAAAAGCACTTATGCTTGCCGTTCTATTCATTCTATCGATCGGAACGATTTTCTATCACAATATTGAAGGGATGAGTTATTTAGATGCGCTGTATTTTTCCGTGATGACACTCGCGACGGTGGGCTACGGGGATCTGTCTCCCCAGACAGCATTTGGCAAACTTTTTTCAATCCTTTATGTGTTTGTGGGGGTTGGTATTTTGACCGCATTGATCGCAAATTTCAATCGAGCATTGGTAGAATATCATAAAAAGAAACGGCATAATGAGAGAAAGACGGAGACTTGCAATAACGGATGATTTTCAAGATGATCGAGAAATAAAAACCTGCGCAATCCTAGGGATCACACAGGTTTGTTAAGCGTATGCTATTAATAAACGCGCGGATTCGCGCTTGCTGGTTTAAAACGATTGGTTCCCCAGGCAATCAATTTCATTAAATAACCAAAAACGACGAAGAACATCAATAAAACAATAACATTTAGGAACACCCGCGGCCACCCTAAATCGATCGCATCAATAAAAAAATAAGGGTAATAGCTGTCGAAACCGGCGATGGGACCGCCAATTTGCGCACGAATAATCGTAAAAACCCAATAAAGCAACGGCAGGACCGCCCAAGTCCACGGCTTGATTTTTTTCAGAGGTCTTGTATCTGCAAAGAGCAGCCAGTCAACGAACACCATGACCGGGGTATAGGTATGGACAAGAAAATCGGACAGACTATTGACTGCATATTCCGAAGTACTTGGAATAGAAGGAACTAAAATAAAATTGTAGATCAATCCAGTGATAACAATGATCAGCGTCAACGCTCCCATGACGTTCGGCGAAAAATCAAACGCTACGTTCCTTTTGGTTGATACAGATGCTGCAAGACTTTTCGCAATCAAATATAAATAGCCAAAAAAGATGAGTAGGTTGCTTTGGATCGTGTAGAAAATCAATTGATTTGCTTCAAAACGCCCCTCAAAAATGCCTAATAATAAAGCCAACCCGATCCCGCAGCCAATCACTAATAGAAAACGAAACCCGTTTTTTAAAATCGTATACATAAATGCCCTCTTTCTTATAAGACTCGTGTCTCTTTTATTTGATTTTACCCTATTATGAGGGCGCTTGAAAAGCATCATCGAATGAATAATAAAACACGTCTTCCAAGTTAAAGAAACTTATAAGACGTGGGATTACATCTGTGTCTCATAAAGAACGACTGCGATATAGGGGCCGTTATTGTTGGGTGGAGTAAAGGCAAGAACAACATTTTTGTTATTATTCAAGTAGGCAAAAACCTTCGTATCGTTGTTGTTAAAGTTAAGAAAGAATGCTAGGTCGGGTCTACTGCTGTCACTTTCAGAAAGCTTCAATTCTGTCGAGACAGTAACGTTTTTTGTGACGCCATTTTCATTGACAGGGATCGTTGTCATTGGAATGTCTGTCGGGTAAAAGGCAGCCACGCTGCTCATGTGAGCACCTGGAGCGTAATTTCCTTTAGGACTATAAGAGACGGCGAGTTCGTCACTCTGCGGATAGGTTGTTACAGAAAATCCGAAGATAGTTGTCTCTCCCATTAAAACGGCACCTTTAGGAAAAGTGACGCCATAAGAGCCCTGTTCAACAGTTTCAGCGGGAGTACTCTCCGTCGTGGACGTACTCGCAGCCGATGTACTTTCGGTAGATCTGCTGCTTGATGAAGATGTGCTCTCCGAAGACTGTATAGTACTGCTCGATGCAGCCGATGCAGGTGCTTTTGATTCGAGTGTCGGCGCTTTTGATTCTGCCAACTTCGCGCCAGTGATAAACGCAAGAAAGAGAGCGATGAGGATTACTAAAAAAAGAATCAGTGTCGTTACAGTGGTATTTTTTCCTTTTATACTGTTCTTGTTGTCCTTCATAAATGATACCTCTGTGATTTTTTAATAGCTTCAGTATAACGAATAATAATTGCAGCAAAAGGAAATTTCCATAAAAATAAAGTGGATGAATGATTGGGTTTATGTGATTTTTATATATTTATTTAGTTATTTTAAATAGCTGGAAACGTGGGGAGAACGGAGCAAATCGTTAAAATCTAATTCTCAACAAAACCTAAAAACAAATAAACACCCAACACAGCATTAAAGCCCATTGCTGCTAGCACACTGAAGCGTTCGGGAATACCGAATTATCGGGCAGGAACAACATTGACACCGATGGCTCCGGCAAGCATCAGCAGCAGCGCCAGGGTGGCCCAAACTGCCAATGATCGGTACTGCTTCGAATGAAATCCGCCGATCAGGATAAGCAGCAGCGAAGCGATAGACAGGCTAACCACTAAGACAGTCATTCCAATGTGCATGAAATCTTGGAAGGATCTTCCGCCAAAGCCGCTCTCACTAAGAGGGAATAGCGTGTATCCCACCGCTGATACCCATAGCATCGCAGCAAAGAGATAGATGCCTAAGCGTATAGATTTCGTTAATTTGCCTTGGATAAAGACACAGACCATCATGAGGCACACCACGCTGCCGACACCAGACAAGGCGGAAAGTTGATTCCACAAAACTCTGGCAGGAGAGGTATCTGCACTCAGATCACTCACTGCCTGTGCCACCCAGTTATATCCAGGATAGGCCAATGGGCTGAAAAGAACAGCAGAAACATAAGAAAGAAAGCTGACGATACCGAATAAACCACACCACTGGATCAGATCTCTTTTTCTACTCATGGGTATCCGTTCCTTTCTGATAAAGAGTATAAAACTGACGAATATGCTGTTCTAGTGTCCGTAAGGCTTCGGGTTCTCTTTCTGGCTGGCGGTCGCAAAGGGTTAATAGTAATTGAATCGGGGAATAAAAATGCAAGGTCATGATCTTTGGATCACATTCACGCAGCACATCAGCTTCTATCAACAAGGTAAACAGCTTTTCTTGATACGCCAGTGGTTTGTCTGTGTATTGTTGCGTAAATAATGCCGCCAATCTCGGAATTTGAAACTGCTCGATCGTCAGCAACTTCCGAAAATTCGATGCGTAGTCATCATGTAAAAAGAACATAAAAAACTGTATACCAATAACAACAAGCTGCTCTTCCGTCTTCTCCGCAAACAGCGGGGCATCTGCTTCGCCTTCATAGCCGTCCATCTGAAAGGCTGACATAGTTTCTTCATAACGGCTGTTCATTTCCGCCACGACAGCATCGAATAATTCCTGCTTGTTCCGATAATGCTTATACAAAGAGGGAGCCTTGATGCCTACAGCTTGAGCGATTGCCTCGACATTCACGGCTTCATAGCCTTTTTTGGCGAAAAGACGGGAGGCTTCTTCCACGATCCGTTCCTTTGTAGTGCCTTTCTTCATAGGGCGCATCCTTTCTGGCTAATAACCATTCGCTTTTATATGGTCATTTTAGCTAATGGTTATTAGCTTGTCAAATAAAGAAACGACCAAAAGATGTTATTCTTTTGGTCGCTAACATGTTCTCTTTAGTTGAAATCTAGTAATTGCTGCAGCTTTTCAGGACCCACGACTTTGATCAGTAATGGGATGCGTGGTCCGTGGTCTTGGTTCAAGGTCAGTTGATAAATGGCAGAGAAGAGTTCTTTTTGTTCCGCGCGTTTTTCTTTTTTATCCGTGGCATCTGTCAGGTCGTAGATGGCCTGCATCAAGTCTCCCTCGTTCAAATCACCGCTCGTCGCTAATAGGTCTTTAAATTTAGCAACTTGCGCTTTGACTGGCGCAGTCAATAGGTCGTAAACGTCACGATTCGGCGCTTGGTTGATCGTGACCAGCCGTGAGGTCGCGTCATTTTCGATCCAGTAGCTGGCCCGCGGCAAAATATGATCGATCGCGTCTTCTCTATAGGCCTGCTCATTGATAAGCAGTTCTTTGGCGATTTCTGTGTTGTTCGCGGTCAAGGATAAGATGCTGACAACATGGTTGAAGCTTGGGTACACCTGATCCAAGTCGACACCGGTCAATTGCAGCAATTGTTGATTCGTTTCATCCAGTTCTGTGTTTTTGGCCTTTTGAACCAATCGTTCGAATTCAGAATAGTTCCTTAGTACATCATCGTCGAGTCCTAAATCAAATTGCGCTTTTGGCTGGTATTTGGCATACAAATACAGTACCAATTCAGGGGTGTAGATCGAAAGCAAGTCTGGCAATGTCAAAATATTTCCAGTTGAGCTGGACATTTTCATAGTTTGTCCTTTGATGTTAACAAAATCATAAGGCTGATACAGCGGTGCCTTCCAGTCAAAGATCTCCTTAGCAATCGCTTTTGCAACATCGAAGCTCCCGTTTTTCGATGAGTGGTCCTTGCCACCAGGTTCAAAGGCGACTTTTTCATAGCGCCAACGCATCGGCCAATCGATCTTCCAATGAAGCTTGATGTGCTGGTGTTTTCCAATAGTCTGAGTTCCTTCGTGCCCGCAATTTTTGCACGTATAGCTCAGCGTTTGAGTGGCTTCGTCGTAATTGGTCACCGTCGTGCTGTCATGCCCGCACTGATCACAGTACAAGGAGATAGGGTAGTAGGCTTCCCGCTCCTCCTCGTTAGCGGCTTCTGTCCGAAAGCGGCTTAAAATATCATAAATCTCTTTCCGCTTGGCTAAAACCAATGCCAGTTCCTCGTCATAAGCCCCGCCCTCATAACGTTTCGTTTCAAAAATGAACTCTGGTCGAATGTTTAATTTTGCCAAATCACCGATAAACATCTCTTCAAAATAATCGCCATATGACGCTGCGTCTGTATCCGCATCCGCCGGGGGTGCTACCTTGGTATACGGCAATCCGATGTTTTCTTCGGAGACGCCGCTGACGTTTTTCGGAATTTTCCGCAATCGATCGTAATCATCCCAAGATAAAATATAGCGCGGAACTGCGCCTAGATTTTTAAGTGCCTGTGTCACAAAATATGTGGTAGCGATCTCGCGAAAATTCCCCACATGGACATATCCCGAAGGACTGACCCCTGACGCGCAGGTGATGGGTGTCTGGTCCTCCTTATGTTTCTCAATCAATTCACTCGCAAGTTGAAAAGCCCAATGCATAAAAGTGCCTCCTCCTATAAAGCCTGTTCAGCCCTAGTTATTTATAGTGTTATTGTATCATTCTTAGGAAGAATGATAGGCGTGTGAACCCTTGAAGAAGGAGAGAATAATCTGATGGAAGTGATTTATTGCTTCAGTTATTGACGTATTTTATACGAAAAAAATAAATTTCAGCAATATGCACAGACTAAAAAGGTCGTAAGCACACGCTTGTAGAGCAGTCAATTTCTTTTGGATGCAATGAACATATGATATAGTAAGCCTGTAATTTCGTATCAGGATCTCAGTTCTACTTCCTGCTTCAGCAGGACTTAGTAGAATGACATACGTGGTGAGAATCAGATTCATTTTTTCGATTTTTGAAAAAAAGATTTCTTTAGTACGAACTAGGATCTCAGTTCTACTTCCTGCTTCAGCAGGGGTTAGTAGAATGACATACGTGGTGAGAATCAGATTCATTTTTTCGGTTTATGAAAAAAAGATTTCTTTAGTACGAACTAGGAGTGGAACTATGCAAACTTTAAAAGAACGGATCATTGCTGAAAGCAAGCAGCTAGGTATAGATGAAATTGGCTTTACAACCGCCGAGCCTTTTGATTATTTGGAAGAATCGTTGCTGGAGCAACGCTCGCTAGGACATACTTCTGGTTTTGAACATCAAAACATCAAGGAACGGCTATATCCAGAGGAAATCTTTGAAGATCCCAAAAGCATTATCGCGATTGCCTTGGCATACCCAACCAAAATCCATGAAAAAGTTCCCCGAGATGAAAAACGTGGACAATTTGCGCGAGCGTCGTGGGGAACAGATTATCATTTCATTTTAGAAGAGCGGCTGACGAAGCTGATCGCCTTTATCCAAGAGCAGGCTGAAACCGAACAGCTCCAAGCAGAGTGGCGGTTTGCTCCGCAAGTCGATACAGGTGAGTTGGTGGATGTGGCGGTTGCACAAAGAGCAGGTCTGGGCTTTATCGGGCGCAATGGATTACTGATCACTGAAGAGTATGGTTCTTTCGTGTACCTTGGCGAAATCATCACGAATATTCAGTTTGAGCCAGATCAGCCCGTTCCAAATGGCTGCGGGGATTGTACACGGTGCATTACTGGCTGTCCTACGGGTGCCTTATTGGGCGATGGCCGGATGAACGCCAAAAAATGTCTTTCCTATCAGACTCAAACCAAAGGCATGATGCCGGAGCAATATCGCAAAAAAATGCGCAATGTCATTTACGGCTGTGATATTTGTCAACTCGTCTGTCCCTATAATCGCGGGAAAGACTTTCATTTTCACGAGGAAATGGAGCCGAAAGTCGATGAGGTCTATCCGAAATTGACCCCGCTCCTTACCATTTCAAATCGCGAGTTCAAGGAACAATTTGGGCACTTGGCCGGATCGTGGCGCGGGAAAAAACCGCTGCAGCGCAATGCATTGATCGCCTTAGCCAATCTTGGCGGCAGAGAAGCTTTGCCAGAAATTCGTGACTGTCTGCAAGACCAGCGTCCAGTCATTCGCGGCACCGCCGTCTGGGCATTAGGTCAACTGACAAAAAAAGCACCCGATGAAACCATCCGTCTATTGCAGGAATTAAAAGAAACCGAAACCAACGCAGAAGTTTTGACTGAGATAGCAGACGTTTTGGAGCGGCTGGGTTGAATATCAGAGTGACGTGAGACCATATACTGACTGGAAAATCTGGTCGGTATTTTTTATGCTGTTTTTTATTCTCTTTGATGAGCAGGACCACGACTAAACCGCGATCTTCAAGACGTTATGTTGTTTTCCTTATTCGAAGGCTTTCGCTAACTATTCCAATAAGTTGAACCATTTTATGTGTTCAATAACCAGCAGAACTATATTGCCGTTTCAGAGCAATTATATCTTATTAAATAGTACTTATTTGTTTTATCCCAACAATGGCAATCAGATTGCCTCATATACTTTAATCTAATGGTCAAATCTGGTATTTTTGATGCAGAGACATCTGTTTTTGTTCGACGGAAATTTGTTTCGTGCTGTTATTCGAAGACTTATGGAAAGTCGACGAACGCGTTATCCAACAAATAGATTTCAAACAAGCAAGATCAGGGGCGTTTGTTTCCGTTTTTTTGATACCCATTGATTTTGGGTGTCTTTTAATTTAGATAGCTAAAGGGGATAGAAAAATGAAGAAAAGAACAGTATTTTTTGCACTTATTTTTAGTTTAACACTTATTAGCGGGTGTACTTCTAAGCCGTCGGAGTCGTCAGACAGCAGTTCGGCTAAAGAAACGGTCGCAAGCAGCGAAAAAGTAAAAGAAAAAGCAAGCATCACGTTAATTGACGGAGATAAAGAGCTGTCGAAAAAACAGGTTTCCTTTGAAAAGGGACAATCACTATTTGATGTCTTAAAAGAAACCTATGCCGTTGAAGACGACAATGGCATGATCACCTCGATCGATGGTCACGCACAGGATGAAAAGAACAATAAATATTGGGTATTCACCATCAATGATGAACAAGTCAATTCGGGCGCCAAGGACGTTACTCTGAAAAAGGATGATCGTGTGGTGTTCAAGCTTGAACAATTCTAAGCGATCCATCGCTTCCGTTTTTTCACTGGGAGTGAAGGAATTAAGTTTATTATCTATACTGGTCGCCTTATGTGTCGTCAGTCGAACGGCTTTCCAATTTATCGTAAACGTGCAGCCAGTCACAGCCATACTGTTGATTATCACCATTTATTGGGGCACTTATCAAGGACTGCTGGTCAGCCTGCTGTCGATCCTTATTACTAATTTTTATATGGGGATGGGCGTCTGGACTATTGCCCAAGTGGTAACCTATTTTCTAATTATTTTATTGACAGGATTGCTCAAAAAAATCCCGAAATTCAAGCAAAGTATTCTGCTGCAGGCAATTTACGCTGGAATCACGGGAATGCTCTTTGGTTTCTTCATTTCGGCGGTTCAAGCGCCATTTCTCGGAATCTCAGCTTTTTTGCCCTACTATTTAGCCGGGATTCCCGTAGATACGATGCATGCGTTTGGGAACGTCATCTTTTATCTACTTTTAGCACCTGCTTTAAAAAAATTACTAACCCAGACCATCCAGCGATGGCGGAATATGCATAGAGACTCAATCGAATGATCCGTTGACACGGCTGTTCGTTTAGTGAAATGAGAGATACTTGCGATTTTACGGATCGCGGGTATCTTTTTTTGTTTAAACGGTATTTTGTTTGGATGAAGTCTGAGAGCTGACTTTGTCAAAGGTAGGATAGATCTACGGGATAGTTGGTGAATATGGGCGTTAGGGAAGCAAGGACGTGGCGATTGCCGTGAGGGTCGTGAATAGTGACTCCTACGACCAAAGCAAACGCGGAAGATATGGAAAGAACGGCTATTTGTACTACATCGACCAAACAGCGAATCCAGAAACAGGAGAAATCGCACCTGTGGGCCTGGAAGCGTGGAATCCAGCGAACCCATTGAGTGGGGTGGAAATTAGGTGTTTTTTTCATTCGCGTTAGTTTTCAAAGCGATGCAGTTACTTCGGGTGAAGTTGATGGCCTCCCTTTATTCAAAGATTGGATATTGGAATGATGATATAGGGAACTTAGGTTTTTAAGCCTCTTTTTTTACTTATCTGCGTAGGTGGAGAGAAAAATTAGTTATAATGGATACTGGATAGTAGGTGATGGTATGAGGAAATACACAATAGCAAAAGTAATTAGTATTGATAATAGAGTACCTATGGGAGCCTCTAAGGCCTATTATGGTCATAGTGTGATTTTTCAAGATATTTCTAACGGCACCCTTTTACAGTGGGATACGAAAACGAAATTGAAATACGAAAAAGATGAGATCATTAATTTTACCTATGATGAATTAGATCAAGTAACACCTATGGACTTGTTCAATGAGGATGAAAAAAGAGTGGCTATCTCAAATCCAAGAAAAGTCCAATCCTTGGATTTGCTTCCAGGTAGAAATCCTGTACAAACAAGGACGGGCTATTTCTTTGTTACGAGTGTTCGAACCATAGGTGAGAAGTCTTATGCGGTGTTGGTTGACAGCTATTTAGATCAAGCATTATTTGAAACAGAGGAACCGGACAGCTTTAAAAAGGGGAATGTTGTAAAACTTAGATATAAACAAACAACAAGTGCCACTGAGGCAGATGTGACAGAAGAGGACCTACAGCATGTCGTCTATTATTTAGTGGATGTTGAAGTGAAGTACAATGTAAGTAATGAGAGGAATGTGAAATTAAAAGACCGTAGATAAGGCAGTATTGAACTTGCAAGGATACCAGTTTAGACTATGAATCAAAGAAACATTATTACTTTAGTTTGTGTCAGAAAGGATAAGCCATGAATCGTTTCTTTATCCTACTAATCATAGTAGTGGGACTAATTTTCATTTACAAACACCTACTGAACCAATCGAAATCGCCGACTGGTTGGGTAGGGATTGTCATGATGAAATTGTGGAATAAAGTCTACTTGCCCATGGCAAAATGGAGCCTGTCATTCTTACCAGCAAAACAATTTCACCACATTTTAGATATAGGCGTCGGCAATAGCGCAACAACGCACTAACTCAGCCAAATATTCAAGGCCGAGTCAACCATCGGGATAGACATTTCAGAAAAAGCGATTGAACAAGCAAAGAGATTAAACTCGGATCATACGATCACGTTCAAAAGAGAAAACATCGAGAAAACACACTACCCTTCAAATAGCTTTGATTTAATTTGCGCCTTTCAAAATCATTTTCATTGGAGTAATTTGCGGGGGAGTCTTTTAGAGATAAGAAGAATAATGACTGATGATGGGATTCTGCTCATTGGCTGTGAATATTCTAAGGTTAAATACTTTTTACCTCAGTTGAAAGAGTCGGATGTGTTTGGGGAGTATTTGGATGATGTTGGTTTGCGGTTGGTACAGGTGGAACGGGAGCGGGATTGGGTGGTTTATCGGGTTTGGAAGAAGATAACGGAATAAATTTGTGGGAGAGCTTATGGTATTGAGCTTTCTTTTTTGCATAAAAGAGTAAACCACAAAAGTTGTCTTAAAGTAAACGAACAACTTTTGCGGATAGTTTTAAGAATAGATTCGAGGTTCCTTATAGCTTAATTCAATTTTTTCAGGCGATAGAACTGAGTTATTGATTAGTTTGGAGTACAGTAAAGTATGATTCTCAGATGTTCTTTTTTTCGTAGTAAATCCTCTCTTCGTTAATAACACTAGCTTTACCAATTCATTTTCACTTGATGTGTATTTTGACATTTCTAGCTTTTTTCTAAGTAAAGAGGAATCTAGATTCGTATATGGATATTGTGTTTTTTCAATTCGATTAAAATACGGTTCAACGTGGAAAACGATCAAGTTAAATCCGATTATTTGAGCATAAGATTCAAATGCGTTAATTAGTTTAGAAAAGATTGACAAGAAATTATTTATATTTGTTGATTGATGCAAAGTGTAAAAGTCAAAATCAACAATTTCGAAAGTTAAACCTTCCAGGGTAACATCAATCCTTACATTGCCTGAGAAATCCTTTTTGGAACGTCTATCAGCATGAAAATTCAATTTTTGATTATTACTATAAGGTCCGAAATGTAACTTTAATCCAGTTGATTCTTTCACTAATGATGACAGTATCTCTAGGTTTTTTTTATTGAAACATCTATCAATTATTTGTTCATTAAGATATTCACTAAACTTATAAACCTCTCCTAATTCAGAAAAAGAAACATCTAGTACTTCCATTAATCTTGTCACAACGTTGATTGATACATTTCTAAATGGATCATTCATAATATCTCTTAATCCTTGACGAGTAATTCCCACTTGTTCTGCTAGCCAACTTTGGCTAGTTTTTTGTGTTTGTATTATTTCTCTAAGATGATTTTTATACATATTGATCCCTCCTGACTTTGAGTATATCTGACTAAGTCCAAAAAAGAACTGTAAAATTCAGTTTACATTGACTGGAAAAGAGCTGTAGATATCAATGTGTAATTTCTTTCTAGATATCTGATAATTGAAGCAACATATTACAAAACTCTAACGAGAGAAACAGATTACATAATAATTTGAGCAATTAACGGATTGCTATAATATAGAGAGAGTGGGCAGTCTTTCATTTACTGTTCAGCCCAATTTTCATCAATCTGCTGAAGTAATTTGATTCTTAATAATAAATCCTCTTGGATAATTGATAAATCATATGATAAATAGCAAAATCAATTGCTTTTCAGTTATAATTGAAATTGTTGAAGCTCACGCTGTAACACAACGTAAATAGAACAATAATAGGATGGATTTAGAAATTTTATAGAAGATGCTCAAAAAATTGGAAGGAAGTAGTGAAGTGGCAGAAGCAAAATTTGAAGTAGCCCTGATCAATAAGCTTGAAGCTGAAGGGTGGACTTATCGAAAAGATTTCTCTAATGTGAGTATCAAAAAGCTTGAAGAACATTGGCGAGACATTTTAAACGAGACAAATGCTCATAAACTAAATGGAGTAGTTTTGTCAGATATTGAATTTGGATTAATTCTTCAAGCTCTACAACGTATTCAGACTCCTTATGATGCTCAACTTTTATTAGTGGGTGCTGGGGGAATAGGTTCTATCCCAATTACTCGGGATGATGGTTCAAGTTTGGAAGTCGAGATTTTTTATGAAGATGATGTTGCGGGAGGACGTTCTCGTTATGAAGTTGTAAGTCAGATATCATTTACTGATTTACCAAAAGGTTTGACGACTAAGCGAATTATTGATATTGCCTTACTTATCAATGGACTTCCAGTAGCTCATATTGAGGAGAAAGACGAACATTTACAAAATCAATGGAATGCGTTCGAGCAACTTAAAGGATATCATGGCGATGGACTCTACAAAGGTCTGTTTTCCTTTGTGCAGGTACAGTTTATTTTGAGCCAACACTCTGCACATTATTTTGCTCGACCAAATGCATTCGAACACTACAATCAAACTTATGTATTTGGTTGGCGTGATGAAAACAACAAGGACATTACAGATGCTTTCGAATTTGCGCATCAAGTGATGGGAATTCCTGCCCTGCATCGGTTGATTACGGTGAATATGATACCCGATGCTTCGAATGATAATTTAATGGTAATGCGTAGTTATCAAATTCAGGCTACAAGAGAAATCTTGCAGCTAATGAAAGATATGGAAGCCAATGATCTTATTGAAAAAGAGGGTGGCTATATTTGGCATACCACTGGTTCTGGTAAGACAGTGACTTCTTTTAAAGTTGCACAGTTGTTAGCGTCAGCTCCTCGAATTCGGAATGTACTTTTTATTGTGGATCGTGTTGATTTGATTGATCAAACATTGGAAAATTTTAAGGATTTTGCTTATATATATTTTAAAAAACGCATTAAGAAAGTGAATGGACATGAATTAAAACGGGAATTGAAGCGTAAGGGAGCTTCACAAATTCTACTAATTTCGGTTCAAGGATTAACAAAAGCAGTAAAAAGTGGTCTGGAAAATGATGATTGGAACGTCATTATCATGGATGAAGCTCATCGTAGTGCCAGCGGTGAATCGGTTGGTTTGATCAAGAAAGCTTTCAAAAAGACAACATGGTTCGGTTTTACTGGAACTCCGAATTTTTATAGTGATGAAATCAATGATGTAAAAACAACGCGGGATATTTCGACGCACGATATTTTTGGGAAAAGGTTGCATACCTATACCATTAAGGACGCGATTGGCGACGGAAATGTACTTGGCTTTGATGTAACTTATTTCAAACCTCATTGGGTGGTAGAACATCCTCAAAATGACTTTTCTGAACATGATTATGAAAAGGAAGTTTATCAGAGTGATGTCTATCGTCAACAAGTGGTTCAAGATATTTTGGATAATTGGAAAAAAACTTCTGGAGGGGCATTGATTGCCGGTAGACGTGAAGAAAATACTTTTCAAGCAATGCTTGCTGTCTCTGGTAAGCAAGCAGTTGCGCATTACTATAATATTTTCAAAGAAAAGGCACCACATTTAAACGTTGCCATGACCTTTTCTCGGGATGAGTCAAATGAACGTGGCACCAAAGAATTAAATGAGATACTGAAAAAGGCTATTTTAGAGTATACTCAGATGTTCAATGTGCCAAGTATTTTGAATGCAAAAGATCCAGCACGTGCTTATATGATTGATATCACAAAACGTCTTGCTCGTAAAAAGCCATACAATCAAGACAAAGAAGAAGACCGACTGGATTTAGTGATCGTCTCAGATCAATTATTGACGGGTTTTGACTCCAAATATGTCAACATGATCTACATGGACAAGATGCTTAAAGAAGGCATGCTTATTCAAGCAATGTCTCGGACTAATAGAACATACAACCTTAATAGTAAGCCACATGGGAAAGTGCGTTTTTACCGTCAGGGAGATGAAATGAAAGAGTTCGTTGAGAATGCATTACGCATCTATACCCGAGGTGGAAATGATACTCTCCAAGAGGCAGAGAGTGAGTCCGAAAATGAACGGACCAAAGAATTAGAAGATGACAATATCTTAGCTAAACCCCAGAGCGATCAAATAAAAGAACTAGAAGAAGCTGTCTCTAAACTAAAGGACCTTGCTGGAGATGACTTTAGTCAAATTCCACTTGGACAAAAGGCTTTAAAAGAATTTGTACATCTTGCTTTACCTACGCAAAATAAAATTCAACAGTTGGTGCAACAAGGGTATGAGTTAGGCAGCGAAATTGATGAATTAGACGAACAGAATGAACTTACAGGAAAAAAAGTTCGTCTGGATATTTCAAGTATAGAAGAATTTGGTGCTTTGCAAGCCCGATTGAATGATGCTAGAGAGAAAATACCGGAAGATGAACGCCCTGATCTTACAGAAATTAAGATAGGTATTAAGTTTTACGATCATCAAATTATAGATTATGACATGTTAGTGGAACTCTTGAATACATTTATGGATGATAAAAATGAAACAAATAAAGTGGCTATTGAGAAACATATCACGCCAATGGATGAGGAAAGTCGCCAAGAAATCAATGCGATTGTCGTTGATATTGAAGCTGGTGAGATAACAGAGCACTTTACCACTGAGTCATTACAGAATACTCGTAAAAAATATCGTACGGAATATCGTGAGCTAAAAATTCGACGTTGGGCTGCGGATCAACATGTTAATGGAAATAGAATAGTAGAGGCTTTTGATTTATTTTTACCAGGACACACACTCATTGACAACCCTCAGCTTTCGGAAATCGTACACGAGATTGAGGATGAAGAAGATATTAGTTTCTTTGGCGCATCAGAGTTTGAAGAAGCATTGATGGAATTTTTCAACTCACTATAGAAAATTTTAAAATAATAGGAAGTAGGACAGAAGTAAATGGCACTATCTAATGAACAAAAAAATAAAATGTGGACGATGCTCAATCAAACTCGAGGACAGATTGGATTAACAGCCTACAAAGATTATATATTCGGTATCTTGTTTTATAAATATTTATCAGAGAAAGCAACCCATTGGCTAGAAAGTGTGTTACGCGGTGAAACGTGGGTAAGTGTTTATACCCAAGACTCTGCGAAAGCTTTAGAATATATGAAAAAGAATCTTGGTTACGCGATTCAACCAAATGATTTTTTTGCTGACTGGAAGCAAGCGATTGATACGGATCGTTTTAATATTGGTATGATGACCGATGCCTTTGGTCACTTTAACCAACAAATTGCTTTTGAAGCACGTGGTGATTTTGAAGGGATTTTTGATGGGATGCGTTTTGATAGCGCTGATCTGGGAGCAACTGCGCAATCTCGTGCGAGCGTAATGATTTCAATGATTGAGTTACTATCTGCTCCAGAATTTGATTTATCTGGCGATGAAGATACTGTTTCAGATATTTATGAGTATTTAGTTCGACAATTTGCGACAGTTTTAGCATCAGATATGGGCCAATACTATACGCCAAAAGAAATTTCTAACGTGATGGCTCGAATTTTAACTTTTGGGAGAGAAGATGAAGAAAGTTTCCATATTTATGATCCGACAGTTGGTTCAGGGTCACTATTACTTACTACCGCAAGTTATATGAATAATTCTAAAAAACGTGGGATGATAAAATATTACGGACAAGAAAAAGATGCCACTCCTTATCGTTTATCAAGAATGAACTTGATGATGCATGGAGTGGAGTTTAACGATATCAATGTTAATCATGCTGACACTCTCGAAAGTGACTGGCCTGATGGTGTTGTAGATGGAAAAGATTCTCCTCGGATGTTCGATGCTGTAATGGCAAATCCACCATATTCTGCGCATTGGAATAACAAAGAACGAGAAGATGATCAACGTTGGCGCGAGTATGGGGTAGCGCCTAAAACAAAAGCGGACTATGCTTTCTTGCTACATTGTCTCTATCACTTAAAAGATAATGGACGTATGGCAATTATTTTACCCCATGGTGTGCTATTTCGAGGAGCAGCAGAAGGTCGAATTCGTAAAGCGTTAATTGACAAACACCAAATTGAAACTGTTATTGGATTTCCTGATAAATTATTCTTAAATACCTCCATTCCAGTTTGTGTATTAATTCTGAGAAAAAACCGCGTAGAGTCCGATATATTGTTTGTTGATGCAAGTAAAGATTTTGAAAAAGTAAAAAAACAGAACCATTTAAGACCTGAAGATGTTGAGAAAATTGTCGATACAGTAGTTAATCGTAAGGAATTAGAAAAATATTCTCATCTTGCAACATTAGATGAGATTAAAGATAATGAGTACAATCTAAATATCCCTCGTTATGTTGATACGTTTGAGGAAGCTGAGCCCATCGATATTATTGAAGTTAGCAATGAAATACAGAAACTGAATGCCGAAATCAAAAAAACAGAAACAGATTTTCTAACCATGCTTAACGAACTAGCTGTAACTCCTGAAACGAAAGAAATAATTGAAGCAACAAAAGGGGTGTTTACGCATGACTAAAAATGCTCCAGAATTGCGGTTTAAAGGGTTTACTAACGCTTGGGAACAGCGTAAGTTGGGTGAAGTGTATAAAGAACGTAAGGAGAAAGGAAACGATAACTTACCAATTCTATCGGTATCAATTCATACAGGAGTTTCTGACAGTGAATTGAATAG